>OHTG01001134.1_pt1 | contig 11961 bp, 7 predicted proteins | sample 1578761 | NCBI WGS metagenome assembly OHTG01 (sample SAMEA3879536, study PRJEB24766) | human gut metagenome | biome: human-associated habitat; feature: feces | place: USA | collected 1985/1987
AATCAGTTACATTCTCAAGTGTCGGCATTATGCTGTCAAAAGGCTCTTCATCATTAAGCACCTTATTCTGGTACTTTTCAAGGAAATTGGCAATTCCCTTCTCGAATATATTAAACTCAACAAATGAGCTTCTTCCAAACTTAATATCCAGAGCGAACTCCCATGTGTGTGGATGTATTTCACCCTTCTTGCCATCAATAATTATGTAATGCCTCATATTAAGGTAAAATTTAATTCTATATTCCCTGTACAACTTAACTGCCATATTAATCTCCATTCCTGTATGATATTTTAAGCATATACACTGTATTTATACAGCCTTACTCTGTTTATATCTGTCCTTAAGTTTACTAATATCAGCTTCATTATTAACAAGCTGGCTGTTCTCAACTGATGAATTATCATCTACAAGTATATTAATCTTGTCCAGGGCACGCTTTTCATCAATCTTAATAAATATAAGCACAAGATCCGTCCTGCCATATTCAAATCTCAGAACATTTTTATCAAGAATATATACTGCTCTTTCTATAAACTTAACCCTGCTTTCAATATTCCTGCATTTGATATGTATAAATGTGACCGGATATATCTCCCTCTTAGTAATCTTTTCAAGAAACGGAATAATAGCCTTCTGCTTCCACAGATTATTTCTTGTATCGTGAAGGTCGCTTTCCATAAGCTTCTGGTTAATCTTTGAAAGTCGTCTGTTGACCGTATCGATTGTATCCTTCTGTACGTCCATTTTGAATAACATATGTCTTATATAATAAGCCATAAGCATTGGCACTAAGACAATAATCAGAAGAAGTACCACGAATAATGTAGTCATCTGTGTCTTTACACCAAGATAACTGTTGTTATCAAGAAGTGCACCCCTCTGTGTAAGCAGGCATAATCTGTATGGCTCATTCTTATATTCAAACAGAACTCCTGAGGCAATATAATCGTTGTCGTTAATATTAATTGTCTTATGCGCAACCTTATTCTGTATAAGACCATCTATGAACTCCTTGGCACTATCTGACATATAATATGTTGAAGCTGTAACACCTTTATATTTATTAGTTTCTGTTATATCTTTTACAAATAGCATTGACTGGTCCTTTGAAAATGTCCAGTAATGGTTAGACGAGGCATCCATTGTCTCAAGGATTTCCTTAATAATCTGCTCATCATTTCTATTATCCTTAAGATTAATCTGGTCAAGAACAAGCTGTACATACGCATCCTGCTGTGTCGCACACACATCAAGAATTCCGTCCTCATACCTTTGAAGTTCTATATGTGCTGTAAATCCTGCTATAACAGCTACACATATTACACATATTGTTGTAATAATAAGCACCGGGTGTTTACCCAATCTGTCTTTCAGTTTCATAGCTTACTCCCATCTAACACATTTTATAAAGACTCATCCTCATCTATCAGTCCAATCTGTTCTATTTTCTCTGCGGCTTCTTTACTGTCTTCTGCCATAGTTTTATCTTCCATAATGTTACGTTTGTCTTCTGTAATATCAACAGCCTCCGGTGTATCAGCTTCTTCTACCTCTATAAGCTCCATATCCTCCATAGGCTCGTAATTGACTGCTTTTCTTAACTTTCCAATAAATGCCGCCGGCTTTTGCATATCCTGTTTCACAACCTTAGCAAATGCCTTGCACTCATCTGTGAAGTTCATCGTCTTCCATGCACTATCTGTCTGTATGCTGTTAATAATACCTGCTACTCTTATAAAGAATACGAGAAAATTAAAGAACGGCAGGAACAATATGCACCACCAGTGCCGTACATAATATTTCTTTACATCCTTATTGATGTTAAGGAAATACGCGACAACTATAAAGTACAGATATCCTGCAAGTGTATACAAGCCGAATATTATTCCTGTAGATACAAGTATCATCTTACCCGAATAGCCAATAGCCATAAGGCATATAAGTGCCAGATACCATATCATTCTTGGAAACGCAAATGTGTGGTCATAAAGAAGAGTCTTTACACTTACATTGCTGAATATATTCTTTACCTTAAAGGACTTGTCCATAAACATCTTGGCTACTTCAAGGCTTCCTCTCTGCCATCTCTGTCTTTGTGTGTACAATTTGTTCATATCCTCTATTGGGTCAACAAAGAATATCGCATCTTCGCACACTTCGACTCGTTCATTCTGCCTGTATTTCATCTGGAATGTGATATGTGTATCCTCACATATTGTATCTGTGTTATACATCCACGACTTTAACACAACTGACTTTCTGAATGCGGAAAATGCTCCTGATAATGTATACACTGCATTCATCTCGGAAGCATAGCTTCTGCCTGCAAGGAAAGCCTGTGCATATTCCATAAATTCCAGATTACGGAGCAGTCTTGGAAAAAATCCTTTATATGCCTGTATCTGTTCAGGAATTGTAAGAATAGCTCCTGTCATACAGTTAAGATCTGTATCCTGTTCAAATCTTGTAATAAGATTGACAAGTGCATTTTTCTCTAATATTCCATCACTATCAAGATTAATAATATACTTGCCGTCACTGTTATACAAGGCCAGGTTAAGTGCTCTTGACTTGCCCTGCTCTGCATTAAGCCACTGCATAAGAAGGTCAGGAAACTTCTTCTGACAGTCCGCATATACGGCGAAGCTGTTGTCCTGACCTTTATTATTAACAAGGAATATTCTGATTTTATCATTAGGGTAAGTACTGTCATTAACCGACTTGATACATCCATACAGAGTATCCGCTGAATTATATACAGGAATAATAAGAGATATCTCTGGATATATCTTCATCTCTTTTCTTTTCTTCTTATGTCTTAGATTTCTCCTGATAAGAAGAAATACACTTCCAAGTGCCGGGACAATCTCCATAATAAATGGAATGATTATCCAGCCGCCCCAGAAAAGAAATGAGTTAAGAATTTGTTTTATTATTACCATATGAGAAGCTGCCTACTTTCATCTTTATAACCTGAGGTTTGGTAAATACATAGAAATACAGATATACACTTAGAACGTAAAAGAATATTCTTCCAATAAATGTATGAACCACATAGTATGCTCCCATTCCCCAAAAATATACTGACATACATATCATCACAATTCTCAAAGCATTACAGAGCATTATATAGCAAAAACCACCTATTCCCACCATAACCTTTTCGCTGAAATTGTATACATTAAAGAATGCCAGCAATGATATAAATGCCATAATCTCAATAATTCCTGAACACTCAAAATCTATCAGCAGTGTCGCCTGTGTAACTCCTGTATGAATAAATATAATTCCATACTTGAAATATGATGTAAATGCTCCTGTCACACTTCCAACTACACCAGCCAGTGCTGATACACAACGTGCCAGCGGCATAGTAAGCACGGGACGTATAGTTATCATCATTATAAGAAACAACCCAAAGCTTCCCCACATAAACTTCCACGCATAAAGCTTTGCTCTTGTTAATACTGAAAGTATATACAGCCACACTGCTATAACTGCCACTGCCACGATTGGATTAACACTCATTATTCTGTTACCTGATTACTGCCTTTCTTTTTCTGATAAACGAGAACACCTACTGTTATAAGAACGCATATGCAAAGTCCAAGCCAGGCACCTGTTGAAGCACCTGCTGTTGTAACCCACTGCTGCCCTAATCTTCCAAACTGTGCATCAATCTGCTTGAAATCACTCACATCACATCCAAGCTTATCAGCCACCTTCTTAAGGTCTATTATAAACTCACATTCGTCCTTATCACTTCCAATAGTCACCATCATTTTTCCATAACATGTATCTGCTTCATTAGTGCTATTAATATTAGCTGAAGTATGCCATGCATCTGTTGAAAAAATGTAGAATTCATATGTACCTTCGGAAAGTCCACCTTTTTGAGAATTCCAGTTAATGTTACCATCACTGTCTACTGTCTCCATTCTTGGATAAAATACCTGACTCCAATTATCATTAAACTTTATTGTAATTGCCTGTGTTAACTCTCCACCTGCTTCAGTTAAATGTGCCTGCATTGGAGTTTCAACGTGTCCAAAAAGCTGTGTTCCATCACAATATATTGCAGCACTGGCATCTGCAACGTGTTCGTGAGTTCCTGGCGTTGCATACTGAATTGTTGTATGTGGATATTTGTTCCAGTCGCCATATAAGCCATCATATGCTATATCATAATTACCATCACTACTGTCATTGCTGCCATCATCCTTAAGATTAGCTACATCTTTAACAAATGGCTCTGAAAGGTATAAGCCAAATGATATTGTCTTATTATAAATCGGAAGCTTATCCTTAGGAACCGCTATTTCCCACTGCCTTCCAACATGCTGACACAAAACACCATCTATACCATTAACCTGTCCATCCTGTGTAAGCTGAAATACAAGTTCTCTGCCCAAGTCTGTCTTTATTGAATACCTGCCATTGGAATGAGTTCCAGCACCATAAGCACTTCCTGTTGCTCCGTCCTTTAAGTATATGTATACATAATCTCCATCAAACACCATAGCTGCTTTTGAAAGGCAGTCCTTGTGTGCTTCATTAGGACACGCTGCATTATACCTGGCAACTGCATCCCAGTCTTTAAAACTGCCATCTATTGTTATGCCCTCATAGACAGCCTCTGTTGTATCCTCTTTAATCGCACTGCCGTCAAGCACTTCTATATCTGCTAAATCTACCGTAACACCAGCAAATGTTATCTTGAAATTACCCTCCGTAAAGAAATTCATAGGAATTGAAGCCTCAACTGTATATGGTCCTGCTGTATTCTGGTGTGCCTCATTAACTGTAACCATCTTAGCACCCTCTATATCACCATACCAGCCGTTCTTAACCTGTGCTCCACCATTCCACGCAACAAACTGAATATGATTGGTTGAGTCACTAAGCCCTGTGGCATATGTAATATCAACAAGGTTCTGCTGGCCTGTATATCCATAATCCCACTCTGACTGTGCTGTTCCCTCATAGCTTATGTATAATGTAGAGTAATCGGCTGAGATTACTGCTTTCCAGCTTGATACCTTATCTGATAAAGCCTTTCTTTCTGTCACATTCTTCCAGTCTGTAAGGTCATTATCAAGAGTAATATCATCTCCGCCCACCTTCTTGTTATTCTTTAATATTGATACATCAATCTTATTGCTCATACTAAGACCGGCTGCTATATTATTCATCACGCTGTTTGCAGATGTCACACCTGTATTGCTGCCATATACCTGTCCAGCCATTGCTGTTACAGGGGCTGCTGCCAGCATTAATGCCATTCCAGCGGATAATACCATTTTCTTGCAGCTATGACGTCTTTTATTACTATATTCTCCCGTTTTAAAAATCCTCATAGTAAACCTCCAAAATTACGCTATTCTTATAATAGCATTAAAATTGATATGCTTTATTGTATTAATATAAATACTCAAATTATATTGTACGGCTATTGCTATAAATAGTCAATAATTGTATCGGCTAATATGCCACAATATTATATTAAGGCGAATTAACTATCTAATCAATATATCTTAAATAAATATCAGAAAATACATAATTATATTACAAGTTAGCAGAAAATTGTTGTCAATATAATTATTATATGATAATTTACGCTTAACAATTAGTTGTTAAATATAATATACAAGGAGGATATTTTTATGAAACATAATCGTTTTATTTCACTACTATTAACAGTTATTTTTTTATTTATGTACAACACGTCTTATGCAAGTGCTGCGGAAATAAAAATGATAAACGGAGTGATAAGCCTATGATTACAATCTTTAACCGCCAGAAATTAATCGAATGTTACACCGAAGAAATACGTATGAAAGCTGGGTGCAGTATGAGTCAGGCCGAAAAATTATCAGAATGGTCTCCTTGGATAACGCCATCCGGACTCTATTGCTGATACACATATATTTTACCAAAGGAAAAAACTCCGCACACCCAAAGGTGCACGGAGTCTGAGCCTTTATTATTGATATGAACTTGTTTGTTTATCCTCTTCTGCTCTTAAGTTCTGCAACGTTTGCATCTACTCTTGCCTTATTCAGAGGGAAAATGAACATAAGTACTAATCCACAAAGAATATAGATAGCTGCTGGGAAGAAAGTAGCCAAGTTGTAAATACCATTTGCAACTGCCTCTGTCTGTCCTGCTGCAAGTTCATTGTATCCAATCCATCCAAGTGCCCATCCGGAAAGACCACCAGCAATTGCCTGTCCAATCTTTCTTGAGAATGAGTAGATACCATAAATAGTACCATCGTCACGATTTCCTGTCTGTACTTCCATATCATCGATAACGTCTGTCACAAGAGCCCAGCACTGTGTCTGGAAGAAGTACATACCAAGCATAGCTACGAATGCACCAACTACGAATACCCATACATTCTTAATATGAAGAATACCAAGAATGAAGTAAAGGATACCTGATGCAAACATTCCTACTACACCACATTCCTTTTTACCAAACTTAGTAGCAAGCTTCGTAGAGCATGTTGCCAAGATGATAATACATGGAAGCATTAATAATGAGAATACTGAAAGAGCCTTTGTGTTCTTGAAGTAATCAGCAAACAAGTAAGTATTGACACCCTGTGACATTAATGAAGCCAACAAAAGAAGTACAGCTGCGATAATCATACCAAGCAATGAACGGCTTGTAAGTAATGTCTTTAATGTCTTAGCAACTGACTGCTTCTCAGATGTTTGCTTTGCAACATATTCAACACGCTCTGTTGTAAGGAAATAGCAAAGCAGATAGCATACAATTGCAATTACAGAGAATACTCCAGCTACAATAGATATATTTGTTGCAGAAACAACCTGGTTACCATAAGCATCTGTCTTATATACTAACATTGGAGCTACAACACCAATCATAATACCAGCAACAGTTCCACCTACTGAACGGAAAACAGAAAGCGAACTTCTGTCCTTTGGGTCACCTGAAATAACAGATGCCATTGAACCGTAAGGAATATTGATAGATGTATAGAAAATAGAACCCCAGAGGATATATGTAATAAACATATATGCAACCTTAGCTCCGTAAGAAGCATCTACCAAAAATGACTGATACATCATAAATGATGCAAGTGCAACAAATCCGCACATACGAAGAATCCATGGACGAATACGTCCGTTCTTTGTTGGCTTTGAATTATCTACGATACGTCCCATACCGATATCTGTAAAAGCATCGATACAACGAGCAATAAGAAACATAGTTCCGACCATTGCCGCTGAGATACCCATAACCTTTGTGTAGAATACCATTACATAAGTACTGGCAAAAATAAATGAAAAATCATTTGCAAGATCTCCGAACAGGTAACCAAACTTGTCACGTGCACCGAAAGGTCTTACTTCTCTAGTTTTACTCATGGTAATATCCTCCTATCTCTTTATCTTATTGAGCTTGCTATTCAACTCAAGAAGTTCTTCCTTAGTAAACTGCTTTCCACCGCCTGCAGTTCCCATAAGATTAAGCATACGCTTTACTGTAAAACCTGATAACATCTTCATAAGGCCCTCGCTGCCAGCACCAGCTGCTGCTTCTGCTGCTTCTGCTGCACCGCCATCAGCGCCTTTCATAATCTTAAGCATCAATTCATCGATGAACATCTTACCTTCGTTGGCCTTCATGATATCACCAATCTTGTCATTGATGTTGAAGTATCCCTCTGGCATATCAATATCAAACCAGTTGAGAACCTCGCCTTCTTCTTTCAAACGATATTCTTCGTTAAAGGTATCTACCTTGCGAATCTTGCTTTCGTCACTGCAATCACCTGCTTTTGCAACAAGTGTACTTTCGCCTGCATTTGGCACATCAAAGTAGAAGAAATGCACATCACTTGTCTGCTTACCAAGGCTTTCACCGTTTACAAACAACTCTACTTCTGGCTGATTAGAGTATACCGTAACCTTTGTTGTATCTTCTACACGGTCTACATAGCGCTTACCACAGATATGCACGAATGGATCATCTGATAACCATGCCTTATATGCATAGAAAGCATCTTTCTTGTACTTTCTATCAAATGTAACCAAGCCCTTATGGTTCATACCATTTTCTCCACCTTCTGCTCTTGCATCAGCGGCGAAGTCATACATATTCCATACATGTGTAGCCCAGATATAATCTCTTGTAAAGAGCTGCTTAATCAGTTCTTCATGATAGTATGCCTGATATTCCTCAGTATAATCACCCTGAACAGGATTTGATGTATGCCAGTTCAAAGCCTCACATCCATACTCACTTAATCCAATTGGAATATTTGGATATTTCTTGTGGAAATCATCAAAGAACTCACCGTTCATATCTGTTGTTCCACCGTACCATCCATAATAATGGTTATAAGAAATAACATCCGGAATCTGAATATATTTTGCATCAATGCTGCACATAGAAACTACGGCCATTGTTGTAAGTCTTGTTGGATCCATCTGATGACATAAATCATTTAAAATGTTGTGGTTCTCAATGAGGTCATCATCCTCTCCGCCACCCATTGTAATCTCATTAGAAAGTCCCCATACTACAATACTTGGATGATTGTAATTCTGTATAATAAGTTCTTTCATCTGTGAAATAGTATTCTCACGTCCGTTTGGCAAATGTTTTGAAATATATGGAATCTCAGCCCAAAGTACAAGACCTGTCTCATCACAAAGGTCATAAATGTACTGGTCGTGCTGATAATGAGCAAGACGGATTGTGTTTGCACCCATTTCAAGAATGAGTTCAATATCTTCTTTATGTTCTTTATGAGTTAAAGCATTTCCAATGTGTGGTCTATCCTGATGACGAGACACACCGTGAAGTGGATAACGCTCTCCGTTTAAGATAAATCCCTTCTCTGGATCAATAACAAAAGTTCTACATCCAAAGCGAGTACTTCTCTCATCTAAAACAGTATCGTTTCTCTTTAATGTAACTTCTGCTGTGTAAAGGTGTGGGTCCTTACGGCCATTCCAAAGATGAACATTTTCAATCTCGAATGTAACCTTTGTCTCATTTGCAGAAACGCTCTTTGTAGCAATAACTTCATCACCATTTTTGATGACATATTCTAAAGTATCTTCCTCTGTTGCATCTGTAACAAATACTTCTACTTCAACACTTGCATTTGCACCTTCTACGATAGGTGTTACTGCAATGCCATGTGTTCCATAATAATCCAGATCAAAATGTGTTTCTGGTACAGAAATCACATTTACATCACGATACAGACCGCCATAGAATGTAAAGTCTGCCATCTGTGGATATACATGATCATTTGGTGCATTATCTACTGCAACTACAATTTCATTTTCATCAGCCAAAAAGTCTGTTACATTCACTCTCCATGTAGAGTATCCACCATCATGATGTCCAGCTTCTTTTCCATTAACATAAAGCCATGCACTAGAGTTTGCTCCGTTAAACTCAATATAAGTGATTGGTTCGCTACCAAACTCCTCACGCTTCATGTTCTTTACATAGTAACATGTACCGCGGTGGTAATCATTTCCACCATCCTGTCCATCCTTACCATTCCATGTATGAGGCAAGTCAAGTGCCTCCCAGTTGCCCTGTGTTAATACAGAATATCCTTCTGCGACAGTTATAGCATCTTTTGTAAACTGCCAAGATGCATTAATGTTCTTTGTTGCCATTTTTACCTCCTTCTTGTTCATAAAAAGAGTCTTTCTCTCTTTCCGTCAATCTCATTGATGTACTCAGTATAACAATTCAACGGATTTTGCTCTTGTCTTAGTTTTGTTGTTTTGGTAAAATTTTTACATAAAATATAATTATGGCAAATTTTTTACAAATAAAACGAGAAACCTACTAGGAAAGGAGTCCTATTATGACATTTGAAAACATGAATACCGATGATTTTTTCCCTTTGCTCCAGCAAACTTTGTCCGATACCTTTAAGATAGATTCTTATCTGATGCATGCTCCTTATCAGAATTTTGAGAAAATGGATATGGGACTAAGACGCATGGTCTGGGGCAACTACAAAACGAACAGCCCACTTTTTTCTTTGTTTGGCAGCTCTCCTTATCAAATCATTGTACTGCAGAGTTCCCTTGGGTTTTACAATGTAATTGTCAGTCTGACCACGGACGCTGAACCAGATATTCTTGGTATTATGCCTTTTTTGGCCGAACCAATCAATCAGGTAACAATCAACCGGCTCATTCGTGATAATCACATTGATCCGAAATACAACTCTGTCTTGTTACACTTTTATTACTCTCTTCCTGTCGTAGACATTGATGAACTCACACTGATGTTGCAGCATTTTATTAGTTTTTTTATTCCGGCGTTCAAAACATGCAGCATTGAGTATGTCAATTATAAAACAGAGTCTCATAACACTTCGCCAAACGAAGAACGTTTTCAGAAATTCTCTTCCGATTACATCGCGGAACTGATTTCACGACTAGAACATTGTTGTCAGGCAATGACTGCCGGAAACACTGCCCAGGCCATTGACTTCATGAAAAAGACTTTGGACTATTCTGCTTCTTTTCAGTCTCTTCCTGCAAAAGAAATAAGAAGCAGAATCGCCTCCTTAAATTTTTTTCTAGCTTCCCGTATGTTTGGGACCGCCGGGATTCTTTATGAAAATGACTGTGATTATCCGATAGCCAAAGCACTGGCGGCAGATATTGTCACAGAGAAAATGTTTGAGCCTATAGGAAAAGAGACATTAGATAAAGCCTGTAAAAGAATTGATGAGGCAGATTATGTTATAGATACAGGCTGTCCAATCGGCAGTATTAACAGTGCAATGAAAGAATTATTAGATTACGCAGAAAAGAAGAATAAGAGAATTCTTACAAAGCCAGACATAGATACAATGAAATCATTATTCTAAGGAGAATAGATATTATGAAACCAATGGATATTGAAAAAGAGTCATTTGCAATAATCGAGAAAGAACTGACAACCAATATTCCACCTGAATATAAGCCAATTGTCAAACGTGTTATTCATACAACGGCAGATTTTTCATACGAAACAAGTATGACATTTTCCAAAGGAGTTATAGAGGAAGCACTTAAAGCTATTAGAGAGGGCGTGGATATTGTTACTGATACCAATATGGCAAAGTCAGGAATAAGCCATAAAATGGCAGAGAAGTTTTCCTGTTCGCTTAATTGTTATATGGCAGACAGTGATGTTGCCAGTGAAGCGGCAAAGCGTGAGGTTACAAGAGCAACAGTCAGCGTGGAGAAGGCGGCAAAGGATAATCCAGACTGTATTATGGTTGTAGGCAATGCGCCAACAGCTCTTATGAGAATAAGAGAGCTTTATGATGAGGGCATATTTGTGCCAAGACTTGTTATTGGAGTTCCGGTTGGTTTCGTAAATGTAGCCAGTGCAAAGGAAGAGATTATAGAAAGCGGAATGTCATATATAGTTGCAAGAGGCAGAAAGGGCGGAAGCAATGTTGCCGCCGCCATTATGAATGCACTGTTCTATATGGCGGCAGATGATGATAAAGAGTGGCGCAGATGTTAGAAAGATATGTATACAAAAATCAAAAGAAAATGCGCTGCGGATATACAACAGGAACCTGTGCCTGTGCCGCCGCCAAAGCTGCGGCATATATGCTTCTGTCAGGCGGGGAAGTAAAAGAGATTAAAGTGATAACTCCTATGGGAGTATCACTTACACTTCCGGTTATTGACATAGATATTAAAGAGGATAAGGTAATATGTGCAATTAAGAAGGACAGTGGGGATGACCCCGATGTGACCAATGGAATAAAGATATATGCACAGGTTACTTATGTTAAAGAAGATATAATGAGAACTATAAATACTGACAGGGTAATTGTAGATGGTGGAATAGGAGTAGGACGGGTTACTAAGAAGGGCTTGAAATGTGCTGTTGGAGAAGCGGCAATCAATCCAGTACCTCTTAAGATGATTAAAGAGGCGGTA
>OHTG01001153.1_pt1 | contig 11820 bp, 10 predicted proteins | sample 1578761 | NCBI WGS metagenome assembly OHTG01 (sample SAMEA3879536, study PRJEB24766) | human gut metagenome | biome: human-associated habitat; feature: feces | place: USA | collected 1985/1987
TCTGCATCAAACGCCTGCTCTGCCTGATCTTCATGCCCGGTCAGCAGCCCGTAAAGTTTGACCCATTCCGTACGTCCGAGCGGATTTGTCTCATAGCTGGAATGATCGACCAGAACCGGAATATTAAATTTTTCCATCTGCTCTTTCACTTCCGGTGTATGCAGAATCATGGTATTCTCGATGGCAAGCCCACAGTTTTCATTCAATATCATCTCATAGTCCGGGGCTGAATATTTCCCGGCATAAATAATATCCCCATCTTCCATGGCTTTTTTCGCCTCTTCTATGTACCAGCCATCTGCTTTCAGCGAGCTGAATCGAACCGCATCCAGTGCATCTGTCGCCACAAACATATCCATCGCCGCCGAAGCCGCCAGATAAATATTCTGGATCGGCTGCTGCAGCACCGTGATATCCTTATCCATATCTTCCGGCACAGATTCTCCTTCCGGTACGATCAGATATTTCCCGTCATCTGCGATCGTGACAAGTGCATAATCATTCTGATAATAATCCACCGCAAACATCTTTGCGTACTCCAGTTCCATGCTGTGGTCGTATGTCAGATCCTTGCTGATATCAGTATTTCGCTTTTCAATCGTATCCTGTTTTTGCGATGCACAGCCTGCCAGCATCAGGCAGAATACAACACCGAGTACCCCCATTATTTTCTTCATTTCTTTTCCTTTCGTCTCATCCTGGTAACAGCCGGTATGAACACAGCCACTGCAACTGCAATCCATAATGCGATATTTACCGATCCACTCATACCTGATCCGGAGCCGGACACTGTCACGGTGTCTGATGCAAAGGTCAGCGTATATTCGATTTCATGCGGTACACTCATCGCAGTCGTATCTGCCATTACCGTCATCGGTTTATCAAATTCTGCAACCGGAACCTCAAAAACAGAATTTCCTTCCGTATTGACCGGAAGAAATTTTTCACCGTCAACCAGCATATAGTCATAATGTGAACTGCTCCATTTAATCTCAGCTGTTACTTTTCCATCTTTTACCGAAATGTCAGTCGGAGAATCGATCGTTGCTCTTCCGCTTCCGCCTTCCATCGTAACTTCTGCGGTGTATTCACCGTCTTTTAAATTTAGTTCCTCTGCTGTCATGATTTCTCCTTTTCAAGATAAAAAGCTGCTGCAAAATATGTAGATACATATCGCAGCAGCTTTTCGCAAAATCTGATATTTTTTATTCTTCTGCTTTTACCGGATTGGAAACGCTGACTTTATGGTCATACCATTTTCCTTTTGTTCCGATCAGTGCCAGATCAAATTCCTCGTCGATAGCCGGAACAGGAACATCAAATGCATTCACTTCTTCTGCCGGTTCACCGTCATTATAATCTACGGTTTCCACAACCGGCTGCAGCAGTTCTGCTCCATCTTTCTGTGCATCCTCTGCAAGTCCCGGATACAGATTTACAATGTTTGTAGAACGCAGCGTGATATGAATGGTCATCTTTCCGTCTTCTACGGTCAGAGTTCCTTTTCCATCATACATTTCATTGACCTGGAACATACTGCTGTCTGTATTAAAATCAGCAGTGTACGTTCCATCTTCCAGTGTTGCAGCGGCTTCTGTTGCCTCTGTGTCTGCGGTCGTTTCTGCTGCACTCTCTGCCTCCTGTGTTTCTTCGGTCTGTACCTGTGTTTCAGAAGCTGCCTCTGTCTGTGCAGCACTCTGTGTTTCTGTCTGGCTTGTGCTGTTTCCGCAGCCAACTGCCAGTGCACAGCTAAGTGCCATTAATCCTGCTAATGTAATGATTCTTTTCTTCATTTTTGTTCCTGTCCTTCTGTTTTGCTTCTTTTTTCAAGAATACCTCTGACATTCCTGCTGCGAGGTACACCTCATGTATTACTTATTACTCGTTTATAGCATCTGCTGTATGAGCAACGTAGAGATCCTGGATTGCTTTGATCTCACCCAGACCTGCGATCTGTGTATCAATGCTGTCAAATTTTCCGGATGCCTCAAACTGGCTCTTCCAGGAATCGTCATCATCGCCAGCCATATCGTTGTTTGCATGATCTCCAGCAACAACCATCAGCGGACGAAGGATTACTTTTTTGTATCCTGCTGCAGATACAGCTTTGATCACTTCTTCGCATGCTGTCTCTTCCGGTTCGCCTTCAACGGTTCCGATAAATACATTTTCATAACCAAGCTCTTTCATCTGAGCCTGCATCTGGCTGTAAGAAACTTTTGCTGTATGAGAAGTTCCATGTCCCATAAATACAAATGCAACGCCATCTTCTTTTGCTGCATCCAGGGAATCATAATTTGCTGTTGCTACTGCTTCAGAAGTGATTGCTTCTGCTACTGCTTTTTTATCATCGTTTACAGTATCTGCATCATCTCCGACCTCACCCAGCAGCGGTTCTGCTACTTTTACAGATTCAAATTTATCTTTATATGCATCTACGGCATCCATCAGTTCGTCATACTCTGCACCATGCATCAGATGTGTAGGCTGAATAACCAGATTTTTAACGCCATTATTTACGGCACGTTCCAGAGCCTGATCCATGTTGTCGATGTGCTCATCATCTCTTGCCTGTACATGGTTGATGATGATCTGTGCGGTAAATGCTCTTCTTACAGACCAGTCCGGATTTGCTTCCTGCAGTGCTTTTTCCACACCACCGATATCCTCTGCCCTGCTGTCGTTGAAGGATGTACCAAAACTTACCACTAAAAGCTCGTTCTCTCCGATTCCGTCCTCATTCAAAGGATCATCCTTGGATGCATCTCCTGTATCTCTTCCGAAATAATCCGGGTCAGCATTTTCTCCCTCAACAAGTTCCTTCTGTGCATCTGTCAGCTTGTCCCATGCTGCTTTTGCTGCTGCACACTGCTCATCTGTGTTCTCATTTCTTGTCTGCACATAGATGGCATCGATGAGTGCTGCAACTTCGTCTGCTGCGGCCTGATCATCGACCTCTTCACTCTCTGTCTCAGCAGCTGTTTCTGTCTGTGTCTGTGTTGTCTCTGTCTCTTTCTTGCTTCCGCATCCTGTAAAAAGGGCTGCTGTCATTGTAAACGCAAGAACAAGTGCAAGTGTTTTTTTCTTCATTTTTTTCTCCTCTTTGTGATTTACTTCTGCTTCATAGAGATCTGTACACAAAGAAAAATTTATTATCCAATCCTTACGGAAACAGACAATAAAAAACTCCGGTCAGATGTCCTGAACGAAGTAAAAAGTCAATGAAAATCAGGCTTTTGTCAGAAAGCCCTCTAAACAGTACGACCAATTACTCGTGATCTGGGAATTCATTTCCCTGTACCAGACGATTGGCAGGTTTCCTGGCTGAAAGATCCTCATACAGATTCTGCCTTCCCAGTGCCATGCACCAGTGGCTTTCCATGCGGAAAAAGAATCTGCACTCCCTTATCACAGTGACGAGATCGTACAGGAATCACACCTGTTTCCCTTTTAACCAGTCTGGTCTTAACAAAACCGGCTGGCACCAACTGTCTTCTCTATGAAACTGTCATTTTTTTACGCTTCCACACCGCATGAATGATATAGCGGTCTAAAGCCTTATCCATGTTAGCACACCCATGTTTTTTTTGCAATCTCAAATGTGTTTTTCTGTTCTTTCCAAAAACCATTTCACAAACTTTGGATCTGATGGATAATACAGATGTGGAAAGCCCCAGAAATGATCGTCCGATGCATGAATGCACTTCCAGCTTCTTCCGGTCACCGGTTTTGTGGCAATGCAATCCTCTCCATTCGCTGTGCTGTCAAAATAGTGGAACTCATGCGCCTTTATTTTTTCTGGTTCCGATCTTTCCGCTGTTTTCTTCTCCGTGAGCCCTTGCGGCAGTTGTACTTCCACATAACCAAAACGTACCAGTTTTCCCGTGTACTGACACTCTGCCGGGATCACACCAACCATAGGAAAATTTTTTCCGTCTTTGTCTGTGAGTGTCTCATGCAGATACATAAATCCACCGCATTCTGCCAGGGAAGGCAGATGCTGTTCCAACGCTTCTTTGATTGATTTCCGCATGCTCTCATTTTCTTCAAGCTGCTTAGCGTATAATTCCGGATAACCGCCGCCTAACAGTAAGCCATGAATGTTTTCCGGAAGCTTCTCATCATGCAGCGGTGAAAAAAATACCAGCTCTGCTCCATAGTGTTCCAGCATTCTTAAGTTGTCACGGTAATAAAAACAGAATGCTTCGTCTTTCGCTACTGCGATGCGGGGCGGTATTGTATTTGTACCGGAGTTCTCTCTGTCATATAATTCTTTTTTTCCACTGAAAATTGCCTGAGAAAAAATTGTAACTTTCCCAGAATACGCTTTTTCTTCTAAATTTTCTTTTTCTTCCGGCTTTACTTCTTCTGTTACTGTTTCTTCTTTTTCCCACAAAGCACTTTCCGCAATCCCGATCATCGCATCGACATCCACATATTTTTCCAACAATTGTCCGGCTTTTTCCAGCTGAAAATTCAGTTCTTTCATTTCTTCTGGCAGAATCAATCCAAGATGTCTGGAACCTAATGTCAACTCTTTTTCATTTGGAATACATCCCAATGCTTTTATCGAAAGTTCTTCTTCGATCAATGGTGCAATGGTATCAAAAAACATTTTACTTGTCCGGTTTAGGATCACACCTTTGATCAGCTTCTTCTCATCATATTGTAAGAATCCTGCAATAAGCGGAATCACAGATTTTCCCATGCCACGCGCATCCACTACCAGAATAATCGGGACATCCAGTGTCTTAGCCAGATGGTAAGAAGAACCTTCCTCCCTGATACCGCCAAGTCCATCGTAAAGTCCCATAACACCTTCTAACACTACGATATCATGCCCCGGTAGTTCCATCTCATATAACACCTGTATCTGTGATGCATCTGAAAAAAATGTATCCAAATTTTTGGATGGAATTTTTAACACCTTTTCATGAAACATCGGATCAATATAATCCGGTCCACACTTAAAGGACACCGGATGTTTTTTCCTGCATAATAACTGTTTTAAAAAAGCACATGTGATGGTTGTCTTTCCACTGCCGCTTTTTACCGCAGCGATCATAACTTTAGGTATTTTCAATCCCATTTAAGATACCTCCCCGGTAAAATCAAAAGAGCAGATGTAGATTGGATTTTCTCCCTGCATCAGATGATAACCGCCGATTGTTTTTGCACGAGATACCTGCACCTGAATGATTTCAAGATTCGTGATACGGCTGTCTGTTTTTAGCAATGTCAGTTCACTGATTGTCTCTAAACTGATGCAATTGATCACAATCCTCATTGCATGATTTTTTTTATATAAAACATCTAAGATTTCTTTTAATCTGCCACTGCTTCCACCGATGAACGCATGTGTCGGATACTCACTCCGTTCTTCTGTCTTAAGACAGTCCGGTGCCTCACCGGCGATTACCTGAATATTCGGCAAAGCGAATTTCTCGATATTTTTCTGGATCAGTTCCAGTGCAAGAGGCTTTTTTTCTATCGCAAAAACCTGGATCTGCCCACTTCTTTTTGCGATTTCCACTGCGACAGAACCTGTTCCGCTTCCGATATCATAACAGACGGAATCCTCTTTTAAATGCAATTTGCAGATAGACAACGCTCTTATCTCTTCTTTTGTCATCGGAACTTTATCCCGCAAAAATTCCTCATCCCGCATCCCACAGGTAACTGCCTTTTTTTCTGCATCCGGATTTAAGATGAGACATATATATAATCCGGTTTCTTCCACATGTTCACATGCTTCCGGCGTTAATGCCAAAACTTTCTCCTGCGGATAGGACAGCTGGAAACCTGCAAGTACCTTACAGTTCTGCAAATGATATTTCTGTAGCAGTCTGCCGAGTTTTTGCACATCCTCTTTTCCGGACATCAGCAAAAATGTTTTCGCAGAAAAACGAATGGTCTCTGTCAGATTTCCGATCCACTCTGTCTCCGCTCCGTGTCCATGGATACTTAAGACAGCCGCATCCTGATAACTGTACCCGGTCAATGCCGCAAAATAAGATACTGATGAAATTCCGGGATAGATACGCACACTGCTGTCACTTCTGCCCTTCAGTGTTTCATATAGTTTCCCGCATCCGCTGTAAAAACCGGTATCACCGGAAAAAAGAATGACCACTTTTACCCCGCAGCCGGATAACCGGTCCAGCTCCGGGATGATATCCGCTGCAAGATAATAGGGATAACGGACTGCCTGCTCATTTTTTATTATTCTTAGCAGCCGTTCTGCTCCGAAAATGTAATCTGCTTCCCGGATTTTTTCTGCCGCTTCCATCGTGAGCGTCTGCTCATTTCCCATACCGGTTCCGATGAGGGCGATCTGGTTTTTTATTGTCTTTCCTGTAATTTCAGAAATTTTTCTGCACACCTGTGTAAATGTATCACCACTGTTTTGTTTTTCCGGATTGCCGATCACACAGGCAGTGACCCCTTCTGCCTCGGCAGCTTTTATTTTTTCCAGAAATCCACCTGTTCTGCCACTCTCCTTTGTGACCAGATACTTTATATCAAACTGTCTGATCAGTGCGCGGTTCATCTCCAATGAAAAAGGTCCCTGCATCGCAATGATCTGTTTTCCACAGATACCGTTCTTTTCACACAGCGAGAGGCTCTCCAATCCCGGCAATACACGGACAAACAGGCGGTCTTTTAACGCTTCCTTCTGACTGTACGCAGCAAGCTCTTTGCTTCCGGTCGTGAGCAGGATGTTTCCATCTGTGGAACTTAAGAAGTCTGCACATTCTGTGGTGTCACTGCACAGTATCACATCTGAGTGATTTTCCTGTATTGTATCCTTATTTAATGCAATATCCGAAGTCTCCCTCTGCAGCCGGATATACGGAATCTCCGTATTTTTCAGGCTTTCCCTGATGTTTTCCGAAACTGCCGTTGCAAACGGATGCGTTGCATCCACCACCGCTGCCACCTCGCTCTGTGCGATGAACTTCTGCATTTTCTCCAAATCCATCCTGCCTTTATGAACCGTAACTCCATCCATCTCCGGCATGACGATCTCACCATATTCTGTTGCCACGGAAACAATACAGTGGATTCCATTTTCAGACAATGTCTGTGCTAACATGCGTCCTTCTGTTGTTCCTGAAAAAATAAGAATTTTATTCATGAATTTCTTTCTCCTGTTTACACGATTGTCACATGCAAATTAAAATACGGCATACTTTAAACCGCCGGATCCGGCAGCACATATCCTCTCGGTGTGACAAGTTTCCCACCCATGATTTTTGTTCTGGAATTTCCAATAAATACCGTTGTAAACATATTTACCTGACGCTCCCGCAATTCTGCGAGTGTGCAGACTTCACAGGCTGTGTTTTCTCTTCCGATATTTTCCACATATCCGCAGGCTCTCTCCGGCTCCACTCCGTTTTTTTGTAAAATGTCACAGGCCTTCTTGAGATAATCTGCCCTGTGGTGGCTGGATGGATTATAGATTGCCATGCAGAAATCACCCACCGCCGCTGCCGCAAGCCTTTTTTCGATAATCTCCCACGGTGTCATAAGATCACTTAAGCTGATGACGCAGTAATCGTGGTTTAGTGGTGCTCCAAGCGCCGCTGCCCCACTGTTTGCCGCTGTGATCCCGGGGATCACCTCAAGTTCACATCCCGGATGCGCTTCCGACATCTCATAGAGCAGGGATGCCATTCCATACACGCCTGCATCCCCACTGCATACCATCGCAACCGTTTTTCCTTTTTCTGCTTCCTCAAAACACATCTCACAGCGTCTGACTTCCTGTTTCATCGGTGTGGATAAAAATTCTTTTTTCCGATATTTACCGCCTAATAATTTTAAATACACCGGATATCCGACGATCACATCGCTGCCGCACAATGCATGATCTGCCTGTGGAGTCATCATGTCCCCGGTTCCAGGTCCCATTCCCACGATATAAATTTTACTGCTCATCGATCCTGTACTCCTTTGCCAGTTCTCTTTCCAATTTCCAGTCGTATTTTACAATTGCGATCGTCATACCATTTTCTGCCTGCTTCCGCAAAATGAAAGTTCCTTCTTCGTTTGCCGCTTTCATTGCAGCCCGCTCGCAGACATTGTCCACGCCTGTCTTTTCTTTCACAAAGGAGGACTCCTGAAAGTCTCCCTTTACCTGTTTTAACTCCTCCGCGGAATAGGTTAAAAACGGAATCCGGTTTGCCATGCACCACCGCAGCAGGCCTTCCTCCTCTTTTTTCAGATCAATGGAAGCTGCTGCGCGCACAAGTCTTTTTTCAATGCCTGCATGATCCAGCCACTTTTGTATAAATGCATCCAGTTCTTCAAAGCTTTTTCCCCTGCGGCAGCCGATTCCTAAAATATATTCTCTCGGCTGCAATCCGAGTACTCCTTGCTCTAAGTCTGTTTTCTCTGATGAGATCACAATATCCGGCGTTTTTCCATCCAGTATTTTGGCTGAGACTTTTGCGATCCCCTCCCGGTTATAAATGGAAAGACCACATTTTTTTGCAAACAGATCCACAGAAAACGTATGATTCACATCGGTTGCCGTTGTGATGACCGGAATCCCGCCAATCTGCCCTGCAATCTGTTCTGCGAGCTCATTTGCACCTCCCATATGCCCGGAAAGCAGTGGGATCACAAAAGTCCCTGCCTCGTCTGCCACAACCACCGGACTGTCACTCAGCTTATCCGACACAAATGGTGCGATCATGCGCACTGCAATGCCACAGGCTCCAATTACAACAATGGCATTTTTCTCTGCAAACTGCTGTCTTGTCCAGTCAGATAGCGATAATCCACGGCTGTTTGTTTGTACCTTATTATTTTCCAGTGGCCCGCTATCTTTTTTGCACCGATTTTCAATCGTCACGGTACCATATTTCGTGATATCATGGTTCCCTGCATTGTCCCATTCTGCAGTTTTCATGCACGCAAAAGCCTGTCTGATTTTTTCTGCAAGTTTTGTTCCGTTCTCTGTAAATGTAATGATACTGATATTCATTCTTTTTCCCTTGATTTTTTTATCTTACGAAATTCCGTCTCAAAATCCGGCGCATACAGTCTGGATTTTCCATAATGCTGATGTGCCACAATATCTCCCACGATGATCAGCGCTGTTTTTGTAATGTCATGCGCTTTTGCCGTCTCTTCTAACTGTTCCACCGTGCACAGATACGCTTCTTCCTCCGGCCAGGTCGCCTTGTATACAATTGCTGCCGGTGTGTCTTTCCCATACCCGCCTGCGATCAGCCGTCTGCCCAGTTCTCCCAGCATTCCTGTACTTAAATAGATTGCCATGGAAGCATGATGTGCTGCAAAACTCTCAATGCTCTCTTTCTCCGGCACTTTGGTTCTGCCTTCCATGCGGGTAATGATCAATGACTGGGACACTTCCGGTAAAGTATATTCCAGATTTAACAAAGCTGCCGCTCCAAAGCAGGCACTGACTCCCGGACAGCTCTCATATGAAATACCTTTTTCATCCAGCAGATCCATCTGCTCGCGCACTGCTCCGTAAATGCTTGGTTCCCCGGTGTGAAGCCGCACTGTCGTAAGTTTTTGTTTTTCCGCCTCTTCCATGACATTGAGTACCTCTTCTAAGGTCATGTATGCACTGTTATGTATCTCACACTCTTTTTTGCAATAAGATAAAAGTTCCGGATTCACAAGCGAACCCGCATAAATTACCACATCTGCCTTTTCTAACAGACGCATTCCACGTACCGTGATAAGATCTGCCGCTCCCGGTCCTGCTCCCACAAAATAAACCATTGTTTTGTTTCCTTTCTTATAAATCACATCAATTCCTGTAAAAACTTCTCTGCTCCAGCGGACTTTGCCAGCTCTCCAAATTCATTGGAGTAAAGGATAACCTCGATCTGCATTTTTCCTGCCGCCCGTTTGTTCAGATAAAACATGATTTTTGACAGCAGCTCCTGCATCACAGCATCTTTTTTTCCACAGGCATCCAGTTTCCTGACTGCTTCTTCCGTGGTGACACATTGCAGGATTTCCTCTAAAACCGGATAAGGCACCTGATTTCTCACAGAAGCTGCGGCAAGCACTTCCATACGGCAGTCTCCCTCCCTGGAATGTGTGTTCATGATTCCTCCTGCCACTTTCACAAGCTTGCCGATATGTCCTGTGAGCAGCATTTTTTCAAATCCAGTGGTGATCGCCATATCAATGGTGTCTCCGATAAAATTACTGCACTTTACGCTCCGGTCAAGGTCGTAACCATATGTTTTTTTCATGTAATCCAACCCGTAATTACCGGGCGAAACAGCGGCGATTCCATAACCTTCTGCCTTTTTCTGGTTCAATTCCACTTTGATCGTATCAAGAAGCGCCTGACTGCTCATCGGTTCTACGATCCCGGAAGTTCCCAAAATGGAAATTCCCCCGACGATCCCAAGTCTCGGATTGAAGGTCTGCTCCGCCAAATGTTCTCCGTCGGGCACCGAGATCGTGATATGAAGTTCTCCGGAGAAATCTGCCAATGCGCATACCTCCTGCACTTCTTTTTCGATCATTTCCCGCGGCACATGATTAATGGCTGCATTTCCGACCGGCTGATCTAATCCGGGCTTTGTCACTCTGCCAACACCCTCGCCACCGTCAATGCAAATGACTGCCCTTTTTTCCTGCATCGCTTTCACATGAATGCCTGAAAATTGTCTGTTATTCTGCCCCGGTATTTTTTTCTCCCCGTCTGCAAAACGCACCGTGGAAAAAATGAGTGTCCCGGATGTAATATCGGGATCATCTCCACCATCTTTTCGTACTGCGCAGGTAACTTCTGTTTCACTTCTTGTAATTTCAAGTATCTCTGCTTGAAACAGAATCCCTTTTGGTGTCTGTATTGTTATATTTTGTTTTAACTTTCCTGTCAGCAGCATATATGCTGCTGCTTTCGAGGAAGCCGCCGCACAGCTTCCTGTTGTAAATCCATATCGCATCATTCATCCACTCTTGCATGATTTTCTTATGGTCTGCACGGCAACTCAGCAGGCCAGTGAATCCATTACTTAAATTTACATTTAATTTCCATCTCGAAGTTCATATAAAAGTGCATTGCAGATTGCCGCTGCAATGTTACTGCCACCTTTTCTTCCCCGGTTGATAATATACGGTACATCCGTTTTTAAAATCAGATCCTTTGCAGCCTCCACATTCACAAAGCCAACCGGAACCCCGATAATAAATGCCGGGCGGTATTTTCCACTCTTTATCATTTCATATAATTCGATCAATGCTGTCGGCGCATTGCCTATGGCAAAGATCACCGGCTTTTCTATCTGTGCTGCTTTTTCCATGCTCACAGCTGCCCTTGTGACACCGCGCTCTTTTGCAATCTTTGCCACCTCTTCCTCAGCCATAAAACAGTGTGCCTTTCCTCCGTATTTTGCCAGTTCTTTTTTATTCACGCCGGCAAGTGCCATGTTTGTATCGGTGACAATGTCTGCACCATTTTGTATCAGTTTTTTTGCAATCCCGACCGCATGGGCGGAATAAGTCATGGTCTTTGCATAATCAAAATCTGCGCTGGTATGGATGGCTCTCTTCGTCACAAGCTCCTGCTCTTTTGGAAGAACGATTCCTTTTTCCTCCAGTTCCTGTGAGATTATGGCAAAGCTTCGTTTTTCGATGTCCTGTGGTCTGACGTATTCTATGTTTTCCATACTGATGCTCCTTACTTTCCTGCAGTGTAATTTAGGTGATTGCGAAACTCTATATATTCTATTTTAAATTGTTCAAAATCAACAAAATTCTCGAAAACACGCTTTCGCTACGTGTCGCTGGTAACGGTACTAAGAAGCCAGTCAC
>OHTG01001154.1_pt1 | contig 11810 bp, 3 predicted proteins | sample 1578761 | NCBI WGS metagenome assembly OHTG01 (sample SAMEA3879536, study PRJEB24766) | human gut metagenome | biome: human-associated habitat; feature: feces | place: USA | collected 1985/1987
GTCTACATTCAGAATATCTACCATAGCATAAATATTTAGCGACTGTACTTTACGGAGTGATGGATGTTTCATTTTAAAGATAAACTGATCCAGTGTAAGTTCCGGATAATATGAAATTTTAGTAGCCACTTTAGAACCAGTTGTTACCTGAAGTTCTTTTACATATGTATATTCAGATTCGAGATGATCGTAAATCGCTTTCTGAAGATTCGAAACGTCAGAAATTTGATATTCTTCTAAAAAAGTGTCCCGGTTATCATCAGTCAGAGCCTCAACAATACACTGGCTGATATTCTGCAAAATAATTTCGTGATTTTTTTCTGTTGGAAGTGATTTTCCACTAATCCATTTGCTTATATAAGATTCATCATACTGCACAGCTTTGGCAAGTACATAATTTTTTAAATTGGCCATAGATGTCAGATGCTCTAACAGAACACTGAATCTGTTTTTTTCTTTCATAATAATCAAAAGCCCCTCTCTTCTATTATAATTTTAGTGTACTGCATACAAAATAAGAAAACAAGAACATTTATACAAAAAATTTCCTATTGAATGAAATCCTGAAAAAAATGAATTAGTTGATTTGTTTGATTCAATATGCCAAATTCACCACTTCTATTGAAAAGGAAAAATATCCATGATAGAATACGAATCGTCATTATAAAACAAATAAATAATCGGAAAAGGAAGTAAATAATTATGGAAAATACAGGAGCAACATTAACTGGAAAAGCGAGCGTTGATAAACCATGGTTACAGTTTTATCCAGAAGCACTGCGCAACGTTGAAGTGCCAACAATAACTGTTGAAACGTTTTTAAGAGCAAAAAATCCAGACGAAAATAAAATTGCATTTGAATATTACGGAAACAAAATTACATGGAAAGAATTCTGGGGAGAAGTTGATAAAGCAGCAAAATCTTTAAAGATACTTGGATTTGGTGAAGGAAACAGAATTCCTGTATTTCTGCAAAGTGTTCCGGCACATTTTATCCTTCTGATCGCAGCAGAAAGAATCGGAGCTGCAATTATCTGCAGAGATGACATTCCAGAAGAATTATGTTTTGCAATCAGAAAATCAAAATCAGAGACAGCATTTGTCATGGATTATACATCAAAGTCAGATGAAGATCTGTTCCGTGCAACGACACCAATGAAGCGTGTAATTAAGGTTTCTCCATATGATTATGCAGATAGAAAATCTGTCCCGGACTATGTTGAAAAAGAAATTGCATCCAGATATACCGGTGCGATAGAGACAACAGAAGGAGATCTTACATGGGACGAGTTCCTGGCACTTGGGAAAGATTATACAGAAGACTATATGGCACAAGAAGATGTGAACAGACCAGTATTTGGCGCATATACAAGCGGATCCACAGGAATCTCTAAATTAGTTATTCATTCTTCTTCTAATATAGTAGCAACTGCATTCCAGATGTCCATCTTTATTCCGCCGTCAGATGTACCGGAAAAATGGTGGCTGCCAATCTTACCACCTGCACTGATTGCAGTAACTGTATCAATGGCAATCTTCCCATTGTCAGCAGGACTGATTATGGTACTTGATCCATTCTGTCCGCTGGAAGATATTGATATCGCATTTATGGAGCAGAAGCCAAACTTCTGGGCACTGATTCCAATGTTCTGTGAAATGCTTATGAAGAGTGACAGAATTCCGGAAGATTACGATATGTCTCATCTAAGAAGTATCGGAACCGGAGCTGAAGCAATGAACGAAAGGAAAACACAAGAAGTAGAAGCATTCTTCCATAAGCATAATGTTAAAGCAACTTTAAGTGCCGGATATGGTCAGAGTGAAGGATGTTCAAACTTTACACTTCCAAATCCGATGTTCCCGCTGGTAGACGGATGCGTTGGAATGCCAATGCCGGCAACAACTATGGCAGTATTCTCAGAGGATCTGGAAGAACTGAATTATGGAGAAATCGGAGAATTATGTATGACGGGTCCTGCTATGATGCTCCACTATGCGGGATGGAGAGGTGATGAACTTACTGAAAGAACACTGATCAATCATCCAGATGGGAACTGCTGGTTACATACGGGAGATAAAGCTTACATCAATGAACACGGAATTGTATACATTCTTGGACGTGGAACAACAAAGCGTTTCGGTGGCGGAGAACTTTACATGATGAGAATGGAGACAAAAGCAGTACGTGTAGCTGGTGTAGAAGATGGATTCTTCTGCTTTGTACCAGATCAGGATCATGAAGGATATTTCCTTCCATATTTCTTTGTAATCCTTGATGAAACAAAGAGTCTGGATGAAGTAAAAGCAGGTCTTGCAGATGCACTGGAAGAATATGAATATCCGGTAGACATCCGCGTAATCAAGGAAAGACCGTATTTCCACTTCAAGACAAACAGAAAAGAACTCACAGCAGCAATTCTTGAGGAACTGAACTAAAAAAGACTCCTCTGTCGCATCAATATGTAAATTCTATATAAATAAGTAAGAAAAAACTTGATGATTCCCCGTATTTTAACAAATCATAAGATACGGGGGAATTTCTTTATTACGTTTATACATGCCAGAAACCTGAAAACCAGACTTTTCGATGTGTTTTTGTGCTAAAAAACGTCAGTATGTCTTGAACAAAACAGTTAGCAGTGATATATTAAAGTAAATACCTAATTACTATATTATATGCAAAAATATATGCAAAATACGAATTACAGTAGCATATAATAGAGGGTGGAGTATAAATAAAATACAATGGAAATGAGGTGGGGGCAAACAAAAAACATAATATGAATTATCTAATACAAACACGAAAGGAAGGGTAGACATTATGAAAAAGAGAAGTAAAATGCTTTTGAGTTTATTCCTCTCTACTATAATGGTATTCAGTGTAGTGCCTTCAACAGTTTTTGCAGAGCCTGCACATGAAGAAACACCAGCAGTGCAGGAAAATACTACAGAAGCCGTGCAGGATAACACCAATACAAATGAGGCAGAAGATCCAGCAACAGAAGATTCTGTGACAGAAGATGATGCAACAGAAGCAACTACTGATTCTTCAAACACAGATAATGATGCTGTGGCCCAGACAGATAATGATGAAAATAAAGTAACTATTTCAGGTATTACAATACAGACACCAGTCATCCAGTTCGAGGGTGCCAATGCAGCTGTTGCAGAACAGATGGCAAAGGACGTGGAGATTGATGAAGAAGATCCTGCAATCCAGAGCCTGCGTGAAGCATTGGGGGATCTCGAAATGGTTGGCGGAGAAGCCGGCACAGAATCCAATGAATCTAATATCAGCACAGCAGACCTGTATGAAGCAGATGAACAGGCTGAAACCAAGCAGCTGACAGAAGACCAGATTAATACAGTTGTTGGTATGTATCAGCAGTATCTGAATCAGTGGTCAGCCAATGCTAATGTACTCGGTGTTCAGAATCCATTCTTTCTGGATTTCAACGATGATACAGATGGTCTTGGTATCCTTGGTCAGATGCTTGCCTTAGACGGCAAATCTGTTCAGGATATCAGAGATGGCAAGGTGAGCTACGATGACCTGACAGGTATGATCTTTACTTTCACATATGGTGATAAGTTAGGTATTAAGTATTATGGTCCAGATGTAACAAATGCAAGAGATGAAGCTCTTGCTGCAGTTACAGCATCAGGTGCACAGACAAAGGCACAGAAGCTGCTTGTTCTGAATGACTGGTTGGCCCATAACAATACATTTGATATGTCCTACATCATGAACTCCGGTAAGGAATCAGATGATGACAAGCCGATGATTGCAAAGGATCCTCAGAAGCAGGAGCATGAGGGTGAAGTTTACGATGAGATCTATAAGGTTTACGAACCACAGATCAAACAGAATTTCCATGATCAGATTTATGCAGGCATTAAGCAGGAGTTGCTTGTAAAATTTTATAAAAACGCTATTGCTCAGACTTTGGTGAAGGCTGGACAGTCTGAGGAAGATGCGAATGCATATGTAGAAGCTAATAAAGAAGCTATCGAGAAGGATCCGGAAGCATTTGTGAAAAAAAACCTTCCAGACGCAGCAGAACCATTGAAGCAGGAAGCAGATAAATTTATCAAAAATGCTGAAGAAAAAGGCGTTGAGGTTGAAGGCGTTACGATGACTGTTGAGCAGCTTACTCAGCAGCAGTTAGATAGCGATGATCCGGCATTGGATATGAACGGTGATGGAACGAAGGAAACAAGCTTTAAGCAGGCGATTCCAATCTATGCGAAGCAGGCTGCAACCGGTATGACAACTGGTGTCATCAACTATTGGGAAGGTACTCAGTTTGGTGCATTCGGTATGGGTACATCTGTATGTCTGGGTTACTCCAAAGCTTTTTCATATCTTGTGCAGTGCCTGGATAAAGATATCTATCTGATTGATCCTGATAAGACAGATGCGTATGACAGTAAGAAAACAGTGACAGCAGGTGATGGATCTACATCTGAAGTATGTGATAACTGGAAGACAGCCAAAGAACTGTACTATGGTTCAGATGGTAAGACACTGGATATCAATGCAGGCTACACAGTTGACCTTGTAAGAATTTCCTTCCAGTCCAACGTTACAATGTATGGCGAAGAACAGGAAGACTTCGGTTCCGACCATTACTGGAATGCAGTCAAGGTGGATGGTCAGTGGTACTATGTAGACCCTTGTTATACAGATGTCTACACAGAAGTTATGAGTCGTGACCGTGTCGAGACAGATGGTGATATGAACCATGTCTTCTTCCTGTTCAGCGATACAGATGCAAGAAAATTGTATCAGGATAACTTTAGTGTTTTAAGATCACTTTATCAGAATGAAGCAACAGATACAACATATGAAAAAGCATGGATGGCGCGTGCCGCAAGTAATGTTTACTATGCAGACGGTTATGCGTACTACATGTATGATTCTACAGACTTGTTTGACAGAGTAAACAGTACAAGCATGAATCAGAGCCAGAAGGCTGCAGAGTACAAGATTGTTCGTCATAAACTGACAAATAAGGATACAGGCGATGGCGACAGCGATTATGAGACACTGATTAATTTCACAGACAAGGAAAACGACGATGATGACGATACATTTGTAAGCGTTCTGAACAAAGACGGTAAGATGGAGAAGAATGATCTTCTGACCAAACTGTATGCACAGTTTGTGGATGAACAGAGCATTTACCCATCCATCGGTCTGACAGCAGCACTGTATACAGATGGTAAGATTTACTTCAACGTATCCAACGATATCGTTTCCTACAATCCTGCAGACGGTGCAGTAGCCGTTGTGAAGGAATACAATACAGTATCTGCAAAACGTGATAATACAAAGTTGTTTGGCGGTATGGCGTTTACAACAACAGATGAAAAGAGTGCAGATTTCACTGTCACAAATCATCCAATCGCAGGTCTGACTGTGAAGGGTGACAAACTGGTTGTTTCAATCGGTACAAACTTCGCGTTCATTTCAGGTAAGAGCAAACTGCTTGACCATTCCAGCTACGGTTATGAATTCGAAGAGACAGATTACAATCCGACTTATACAAACTACAAGAAGTATCAGCAGTTCATGGGCAGTCAGAGCAATGATAATGACGAGTTCATGTGGTCTGCAAACTTTGTTGATACAGTTGATTTGAAGACTTTGACAGGTGATTCTCATAACTATAAGACAGTTTCTGTACCTGCAACATGCGGACGCAACGCATTTACAGAAGAACGTTGTTCTGACTGCGGCCTGATTAAAGACGGTACACGTGTTGAAGAAGAAGGTACAGCACACGAGCATCATTACATCAAGTTCCATGAAACATATTATACAAAAGATGATAATGGCAATTGGAATGAAGCAGACAACTATGTTTGCCCAGAGTGCGGTGCTTGTATTACAGAACCTGTTAAGTCCAAATATGAACAGGCTAATTCTACATACGAGAAAAGAAAAGCTATCTGGGATGAAGCTCAGAAGAACGCAGCAGAAGGACATGCTTACACAGCAACAGATGCTGAGTGGAGAGATGATCACACAAGCGTTACATTCCAGAATCTGAAATGTGAAACTTGTGCAAATCAGATCAATAAACTGGATTGTCTCCTTGAATCAGATGAAAATGCAACAAACAAAGCTAACAGAGATTCTATTGAGAAAGCTCTTGCAGAAAAAGTAACTGCAACGGCTAAACTTGTTAGTCACACTGGTACATGTGATCAGGGTGTAACATCTACTTACAAAGCAACAGGTAAGACAGATGATGGTTACAGATATACTGCATCTGATAAGAAGACATCTGACGCAGGTCAGCACCAGTACACAGGTACATGGGCATGGGAACCAGTAAAAGATGACAACGGCAATGTAACTGGATATACAGCATCTGTAACAGGTGTTAAGTGTTCTGTATGTGATGATGAACCTAAAGCAGAGCAGATTACAGTTGCTGATGCAGTTAAAGATACAGAGAAATCTGTAGCTGCAACATGTACAGAAAAAGGTAAAGATGTCTATACAGCAACAGCAACAGTAAAGGATGCTGAAGGTAAGACAGAAATTGGTACATTAACAGATACATATGAAGTTGAATTGGCAGCCCTTGAACATAAGTATGGTGAGCCAACATGGAAATGGAACGATGACCATACAGAAGCAACAGCTGTATTTACATGCGAACGCGGCGATGATACTCAGGAAGTAAAAGCAGCAATCACAGACAAGACAACAGCGGCAACATGTGAAACAGCAGGTGAGACAGTTTACACAGCAACAGCTTCCTTTGGCGGCAAAGATTATACAGATAACCAGAAGGTAGAAATTGCAGCTCTTGGTCATAAGTATGGCGAGCCGACATGGAAGTGGTCTGATGATCATAAGACTGCTACAGCAACATTCAAGTGCGAACGTGGTGATGATACTCAGACAGTAGATGCAACTGTTACACCAGAAACAACAGCAGCAACATGTGAAGCTGACGGTAAGACGGTATACACAGCAAAGGTATCATTTAACGGTAAAGATTATACAGAGACTTACACAGAAACACTCAAAGCCCTTGGCCATAAGTATGGTGCTCCTGTATGGAACTGGACAAAGGGTGAAAACAACACTTACACAGCAACAGCAACATTTACATGTGCAAATGATGAGAAACATGTAGAAACAGTTGATGCAAAAGTAACTGAGAAATCTGATGGCGCAACATGTACAGAGGCAGGTAAGATTACTTACACAGCTACAGTTACATTTGAAGGCAAAGATTACACAGATACTAAGACAGAAGAAGTAGCAGCTCTCGGTCATGACTACAAAGTCTCAGAAAAAGACGGATGGAAATGGACAGCTGATAAAGAAAAAGGATATACAGCTGTTGCAACATTCGTATGCAGCCGTTGTAAAGATTCTCATGACGTAACTGCAGATGTTGTTAAAGAAGACAAGAACAGTCAGATCATCTACAAAGCAACTGCTAAATACACAGATGAAACTGGTAAGGAATTTACAGCTACAGCTACAAAGAGTACAAAAATGTCCGTATCTTACATAGTTCACGGTCAGGATTATGGCTGGGAAAAAGACTGGAAGAAAGACGGACAAACGTCTGGTACAGAAGGACAGTGTAAACGTCTGGAAGCAATCCAGATCAAGTTACCAGATGATGTTTCTGGATCTATCGAATATCGTACACATATTCAGGACATCGGTTGGGAAAAGAACTGGAGTAAAGACGGAGCAAAATCCGGTACAGAAGGACAGTGTAAACGTCTGGAAGCAATCCAGATCAAACTGACTGGTGAAGTTGAAAAGAATTATGACGTATACTACAGCGTACATGCCGAGAACTTCGGATGGCTCGGATGGGCTAAGAATGGCGAAGAAGCAGGAACAGCTGGTTACGGATACCGTCTTGAAGCAATCAGGATTCAGCTGGTTACCAAAGGGGACAAAGCACCAGAACTTATTGGTACTATCAAAGAAGCTATGAAAGCAAGACTGGTCGGATACCAGACACATGTACAGGACTATGGTACACAGGCATATGTATATGACGGTGCTATGGCAGGTACAGAAGGCGAGTGCAAACGTATGGAATCTATCCGTATGAAACTCCCGTCTTCAGTGAACAGCTCAATCCAGTACAGATCTCACGTTCAGGATATTGGATGGGAGAAGAATTGGGCATCTAACGGATCATTATCCGGAACAACTGGACAGTGTAAACGTCTGGAAGCAATTCAGATCAAACTGTCTGGTGATGTAGCAAAGAACTATGATGTATACTACAGAGTTCATGCTCAGGATTATGGATGGCTTGCATGGGCTAAGAATGGAGAATCTTCAGGAACAGAAGGATACGCAAAACGTCTCGAGGCAATTGAGGTTCGTCTGGTTCCAAAGGGAACAACTCCAGACCTTCCAGCATCAGCAAATGAAAAAGCCTTCATCAAAAAAAAATAACAAAGCTTAACTTGCAAGGGGCTGTCGGGAAATGAACCGCTCCCCATCAAGTAGACAATTGAAAAAATATAAATTTTTCCTGCCAGTAGAAATTTATCTGCTGGCAGTTTTTATGCAGCTTGCAAGTAAATTTCATGTTTTTCCATTGGTGTTAAAATTCCAAGATTCCTTTGCAAACGTTTGTTGTTGTAGTAATCTATATAATCTTCGATCATTTTTACGAGAGTACTTCTATCAGTGAATCGTTTTCCATAGTATCGCTCTCTCTTCAGAATTCCCCAAAACCCTTCCATTGGTCCATTGTCGATACATTTAGCAACTCGCGACATGCTTTGTATTATTCCAGCAGTTACAAGTTTTGTATGAAATGTCCTGTTCGTATATTGGAATCCTCTGTCACTGTGAAACAGTGGCTGCGCACCAGGATTTCTAAGTAAAGCATTGTCTATCGTATCAAACACCAAAGCATTGTTGTTCTTATCACGAATAACATACGAAACAATCCGTCTATCATATAGATCCAGTATTGCACTTAGATAAACTTTATGCTTTTCCATTCCAATATAATAATGGAATTCTGTCACATCAGTGAGCCATTTTTCATTTGGTGCTTTGGCAGTGAACTCCCGATTAAGTATGTTTTCCGCTATATACTGAGGGTTTGCAGCCTGTCTTGTGCATCCGTTGTTAGAATACTTGATAGTTGATTTTATATTAAGTTTACGGCAAATGCGTAGCACACGTTTATCGTTTACATCAATACCATGATATCGTTCCAAATCATCTCTGATTCTTCGATAGCCTTTATCCGGTGAGTCTGTGTGAATCTTTTCTATCTCGTCGGCAATAAGCCTATTCTTTTGCTCACTTTTAGGAATTTCTCTGTGTAGCCATTTATAATAAGCTGCTCTAGAAACATTACCAAGTTTACAAAGTGCAGCAACTGAATAATTATGATCTTCATGTTCTTCTTTGATTGCCTGATATATATGTTCATGACGGATCAGGCTTAGCCCCGCCTCCTCTCTATTTCTTCGAGTTTTTTTAAAAAAGATGCCTCCATTTCAGCACGTTCTTTCTCTGCTTTTAAAATTTTAACTTCAGCACGCAGCTTTTCTAATTCACTCATTTCATCGGGACGTTTTCGTTTGCCACGGTTATCTCTTAAAGCTTCCACTCCACCAGCTTCATATTTGACTATATAATTGCGAGCCTGTTGATAGGACACCTGGTATTGTTCTGCTGTTTGGGCATAATTACGATCATGTGCGATACAATACTGTACTATTTCAACCCGTTCTTCAAAAGTGGTTTTTCTTCCTTTGGTCATGACAATGCTTCCTCCTGTTCCAGAAGATTTTAATTCTACATGACCATTATACTTCTTTATCCAAGTTTGTAACTTACCTTTTGAACGGATCCCGTATTTTTTGCAAATATCATTTTGAGAACCATGGCCTGCTAAATAATCTAAGACTGCTTGTTGTTTCAATTCTTTGGAATATTTTTTATTTCCTTTCAATGTGAATGCATTTACTCCCATAGATTCATAGTTTCGAATCCATTGTTGGACAGATGCAAGACTTACATCAAACATATCGGCAATTCGCCGTTGGCTTTCTTTTCCATCCAGATATAGATTTACAGCATATGTCTTATCCTCAACAGATACTTTTCTTTTAGACATAAAATATGCTCCCTCCTAAGTGACAAGTTTTTATTATTTCACTTGTCTACCTAGAAGGGAGCATATCAAATCGTAGTTGATAGCCTTCCTTTTTCATTTCGTTACTATTTACATTTCATGCGACCTGCAACGTATCTCACTATCTCGCATCATACCTTATCCTACATTGAAAACTGGCTCTCATACAGGTGATGATAGAAACCTTCCTTCTTCATCAGTACTTCATGATTTCCCTGTTCAATGATTTTTCCATCTTTCATTACGAGAATCACATCCGCCTCACGGATGGTTGACAGACGATGTGCAACAATGAAAGTTGTTCTTCCTTCCATCAGTTTTGCAAATGCCTGCTGAATCTTGATCTCCGTTCTTGTATCGATGGATGATGTTGCTTCATCCAGAATCAACATCGGTGGTCTACATAACATAACTCTTGCAATACAAAGCAGCTGCTTCTGTCCCTGTGAAAGCCCGCCACCATCTTCTGTGATCCATGTATCATATCCTTTTGGCAGACGACGGATATAATTATGGATATGAGAAGCTTTCGCTGCCTCGACAATCTCTTCTTCCGTTGCATCCGGTCTTCCCATAGCAATATTTTCACGGATTGTACCCGTTTTTAACCAGGTCTCCTGAAGCACCATTCCGTACCCTGCACGTAGGCTTTTTCTCGTCATTTCGCGAATATCTATATCTTCTACTTTAATACTTCCTGCATTCACATCATAGAAACGCATCAGCAGATTGATCAAGGTTGTCTTTCCACATCCGGTCGGTCCGACAATCGCAATACGCTGTCCTGGCTTTACTTCCAGATTAAAATCTTCAATCAGATGCTGACCTGGCAGATAAGAGAATGAAACATCCTCTACTTTCACATTTCCATCAATATCCGTCAGATGAACTGCATGTTCCGGTTCCGGTATCTGCGGTTCTTCATCAATCAATGTAAATACTCTCTGCGCACATGCAATCGCATTCTGAAATTCTGTCACGACTCCGGAAATCTCATTAAATGGCTTTGTGTACTGATTTGCATAGCTCAAAAAGCTGCTCAGCTGTCCGACCGTCAGCCGTCCGTTGATCGCAGCCAGCGCGCCGAAGATGCCAACGCCGGTATACACAAGGCTATTGACAAAACGGGTGGACGGATTTGTGATGGAGGAAAAGAAAATCGCTTTCAACGAGCAAGTCTGGAGACGGCCGTTGATTTCGTCGAATTTTTCGATGGCATCCTTTTCCTGCCCGAATGCCTGCACAATCTTCTGGTTGCCGATCATTTCATCGATCAAAGCGGTCTGCTCGCCTCTCGTTTCGGACTGGGCCTTGAACATGCTGAAGGTCCGTTTTGCGATAAACGAGGCCACAAACAGGGAAACCGGTGTTACCACCAGCACGACAATCGTGATGCCGACGTTGACCGAAAGCATGAATCCGATCGTTCCCAGAATCGTAATCACACCGGTAAAGAGCTGGGTAAAGCCCATCAGCAGACCGTCCGCAAACTGATCGACGTCCGCGATGACACGACTGACGATCTCACCGTGGGCATGTCCGTCAATGTATTTGAGGGGCAGGACCTCTATCTTTTCAAATGCCTCGTTTCGAATATCCCGCACGATCTGATAGGTCAGTTTATTGTTGCAGACGTTCATAATCCACTGC
>OHTG01001155.1_pt1 | contig 11807 bp, 14 predicted proteins | sample 1578761 | NCBI WGS metagenome assembly OHTG01 (sample SAMEA3879536, study PRJEB24766) | human gut metagenome | biome: human-associated habitat; feature: feces | place: USA | collected 1985/1987
GACCACCGGGTTGCCCTTGCTCTTTTCAATGAACATCCCGCCGATGAAGGCCAGCAGCAGATAGCCCACCAGATAACCGCCGGTAGGGCCTGCCAGCTTGGCAAGGCCGGCACCGTAGCCGGAGAACACCGGAATACCGATGGCGCCCAGCACCAGATAGATAACCACGCTCAGGGTACCGAACTTCGGTCCCAGCAGCCATGCGGTCAGGCAGATAACAAAGTTTGCCAGCGAGATGGGCACGGCTCCGATAGGCACGGTCAGCGGGCCCAGCACGCACAGCACGGCAGCCATCACCGCGGTGACAGCCATCTGATAGGTAGTCAGTTTTTTGTCTTTCATGGTCAGTTTTCCCTCTGTTTTTTCGTTTTGTAAGGCATCTGTGCCCGAGTATACCGCACCGGTGCGCCGCAGGTCAACGGAAAAGTTTGCAAAGGGTTTACAATCAATAGATATATTGTAATCCGTCAAAAAATATGATATTCTAAGAATACGGCGCTGATTGCATAATCGGTGGTCATGCTTTCCCATCCCGCAGCACTGCTTCTTCCTGTACATGGAACGAACCAGCGGCTTGTGGGAGGAGAACTTTTTTGAGCCAAGCCTCCCCAAGCCCTGAAGGCGAAGGGAGGGATGTCAGATGGATCTGTCGGAGATGCTGAACCTGCTGATGGTCATTCTTACGCTGTTGGGATTGATCATTGAGGTAATTCGCCTGACCCTTGAGGTCATGGATAAAGCTTCGCAGAAGAAAAACGATGACAACAAAAAAGATTGACCGCCCCAGTCTACCAAACTAGCGGTCAATCTTTTTGACTAATGCGGGATGGAAAGCTGACCTTTGCAGTCAGCGCCCCTTCTGTTTATAGTATAATCGCACCATCGTGTTTTGTCAAGGAGGTTCCCATGGGTGGAGGTCATGTATCACGGCCAGATTTCGGGATGCCGCAGCCGGATGCTGCGTACCCGCTGACCGAGTTCTATCTGCTGGCGCAGCAGGCGCTGGAAAAAAGCGGCAGCTTTATGCTGCCCGCCCTCTACGCAGGGCTGCACTCCCCCGCCCGGCGCATCTACCGGGAGGAAGCCGCCGGGTATTTACAGCTTGCGGCTGCTCCGGCAGAGGGCCTGACCCGGCTGCTCTCCCCTGCCCGGATGCAGCTTTTATACAGCAGCTTGCAGGTGCAGCCGGACGGCACCCCCGCCGCCCTGCTGCTGACCGAGGAGTGTACCCGCCTGACCGTGGCGGTGCAGCTGCTGCCGCCCTTTGTGTGGGAGGACCCGCTGCCGCCGCTGCCGGATGTTCCGGCGGCGCTCACCCTGCAATTGACCACGCAGGACGTGATGGCCATCGACACTTCCCCCGCCGCACTGGCGCAGAAGCTGGTGCACAGCACCGACGGCAAATGCTGGCTGCATCACCCCAAGGCCGAGACCTTTCTCTCCGAGCGGCTGGCGCTGCTGCAAAGGGTCTATAAATAAAGAAGGAGCACCCTCCCCTCTTTTACTTTCTGCGATTCCGTGGTATACTGACCGGTAAACCGACAGGATATCCAACCTCTGTCGGAGAACGTGGACGTGCCTTGCGGTCCGGTGCGTCCGGTACACAAAAAATGGAAGGAACCGGGTTTTGTTCTGCAATAATCGGGGATGCTGAGCCGTATATCAAGTGAACGTCCCCGTGAGAACCACAAACATTCCATCGAGAAGCCCGCTTCCGGGCATCCAAGGAGAGTTTATACAATGGGACAGCTGACCAGAAACGAAGTATTTACCTTGGCGGTGCAGCGTTACAGCGACACCGTCTACCGCACTGCGGTGCATAATTGCCGCTGCACAGCCGATGCTGAGGATGTGGTGCAGGATGTGTTTGAAAAGCTGCTGCACTACAACGGCATCTTTGAGAGTGAGGAGCATCTCAAAGCATGGCTGCTGCGGGTGGCCATCAACCGCTGCCGGGACCTGACCCGCGCCGCCCACCAAAAGGACACCGAGCTGGACGAGAACCTGCCCGCCCCCGATGTTCTGGAGGAGGACGGCAGCGTGCTGGATGCCATCCGCACCCTGCCGGAAAACTACCGCAATGCCATCTATCTGCATTACTACGAAGGATACACTGCGGCAGAGATCGGGCGGATGATGGCAGTGCCCACAAACACGGTACTAAGCTGGCTGCGGCGCGCACGGGCACAGTTACATACGATGCTGAAGGAGGAGATCGAAGATGAGGTGGTATGAATATAAGATGGAGGTCGATGACCTGACTGCCCCGGACGATCTGAAGGCAAAGCTGCTGGCCATGACCGACACCCTGACTGCGGAGGAAAAGGCCGAACCCATGATGGCTGCCCCTGCCCCGCAGACCGCTGCACCCGCAGCACCCCTGAACACCGAAGCCAAGAAGAAAAAGCCCATCCACTTCCCGGTAAAGCAGCTGGGCACGCTGGCTGCCTGTCTGGCCGTGTGCGTGCTGGGTTACAGCACCCTGCATCTGGGCATCGGAATGGGCAGCGCCAAAAGCAGCGCGCCCGCCCTGTACGCAGCCGAAGGCTCTGCCGACAGCTCCGCTGCTTCTGTGGCAGCGGGCGGGTTTGATCTCCAGCACGCCGCGCTGGACAGCACCCCCGAGGCGGTGAATTACAGTCTGGAGGCAGACGACCGCTCTCTGGAAACGGAATACAGCGGCACCGGCAGCGCCGAGACTGCTGCCCCTGCGGTGGACAGTGCCAAGATCATCTACACCGCCAACCTGACACTGGAAAGCAAGGACTACGAAACAGCCCGCAGTGCGCTGGACAGCGCCCTCGCCGAGGCGGGCGGCTATCTGGAATCCAGCAGTGAATATTCAGACGTCGGGTCCAGCCGCAGCGTCAACCTGACCTTCCGTGTGCCGGAAGAAAATTACCAGAGCTTTCTGGATGCTGTGGCCGCTGCCGGTAATGTGACCTACCGCAGCCAGCAGGCCGATGATGTGACCACCCAGTATATGGACGTGTCCGCGCGGCTTTCTAATCTGCAGGCACAGCGCACCCGCTTACAGCAGCTGCAGGCACAGGCCGAAACTCTTTCGGACTTGCTGCAGATTGAGGACTCCCTCACCGAGGTGCAGTCCCAGATCGAAAGCTGGCAGAGCCAGCTGGACTGGTACAGCGATCAGGTGCAGCAGTGCACTGTGTATATCGACCTGAACGAGGTGCAGACCTACACACCCGCCGACGAGGGCTTCTTCTCCCGCATCGGCACGGCCCTTGTCTCCGGCTGGGGCAACTTTGTGAATGGCTTGCAGCAGCTGGTAGTTGCGCTGGCCTCCGTCTGGCCGCTGGCAGTGCTGGCGTGCGCTGCTGTTGCCGTGGCGCTTGCATGGCGCAAAAAGCACCCGAAGAAGTGACCCCATAGAAATCCATTTTCCGCATAAAGGCTTCCCCCGGGCTGGGGAAGCCTTTTGTTCAACCCCGTTGAAAAAACCACCCCTGTCCCGCCGGGCTGCTGCACCGGGAGACAGGAGTGGTTTTGTATATTTTGCAGTACTTATTACACGCCGGAATAGGCTGAGAAGCCGCCGTCCACCGGCAGGCAGATGCCGGTGATGAAACCGGCTGCATCATTGTTCAGCAAAAACAGCAGTGCGCCCACAAGGTCTTTCTCGCTGTCGCCGAAGTGTCCCATGGGGGTGGCGGCAAGGATCTTTTTGGTGCGGTCGGTGGGGGTGCCGTCCTCGTTGAAGAGCAGCTTTGCGTTCTGCTCGCTGGCAAAAAAGCCCGGGGCAATGGCGTTGACCCGGATGCCCACCTTGCTGAAGTGCACCGCCAACCACTGGGTAAAGTTGGTCACAGCAGCCTTGGAGCCGGAGTAGGCAGGGATCTTGGTCAGGGGCAGGTAGGCATTCATGCTGGAAATGTTCAGGATGTTGCAGCCCTCGCGCCCTACCATCTGCCGTGCAAATGCCTGCGTGGGCAGCAGGGTGCCGATGAAGTTCAGGTTGAACACCATCTCCACGCCGCTCTCGTCCAGATCAAAAAAGGTGACGGTATCGCTTTCCAGATCGGCCATCTCAAAATATTCCTTGTCCGTATTGGCGCGGGCGTTGTTGCCGCCGGCACCGTTCACAAGGATATCGCAGGGGCCAAAGTCTGCCAGCACATCCTCGGCTACCTGCAGGCAGTTGGCCTTGTTCATCACGTTGCAGGTGTAGCCCTTGGCGGTGCCGCCCTCGGCTTCGATCTCGTCCGCAAGCTCCTTGAGCTTATCCATGTTGCGGCCCAGCAGCGCCACCTTTGCGCCCGCCCGGGCCAGCGCCTTGGCAAAAATGGAGCACAACGTGCCGCTTGCGCCGGTGACGACAGCCACCTTGCCGGTGAGATCTGTGTTCAGTACATTCTTTTCCATAACATCCTCCTGCTACAGCTGTATTCATTGGCTAGAGTATAACAGAAAAAGACGGTCTTTGCCAGAACGTTCTTATTATAAAATGAGAAAGTTTTATTCTTTTTGCCGGGCAACAAGCACGATATCTTCTGGATGCAGTGCAGACGCAATCGCGCAAAATCGCAAAAATGACCGTTTTTACCTTGAAGATCTTCTAACTCTTCCAAAGCAAAAGCAGTATGATAAAAGCATGACAAACACATACTGACTTCGGCTGCGCTGCCCGCAGCGGGCTACACTGTTCAAGCCGCAGCGGGCTGCGCCTATGACCCACAGAGTTTTGAACAATGTGGGCATTCAGACCTGGAAACACAGCATTCCGCACCCACAATGTTCAACCTGAACGATGTGAACATTTAACGTAGGACAGTTTCTTTTTGCGCACTGATCAAATATAAAAAGTTATAATAATATTCTACACTGTTCACGCTGCACAATGTGCAACAGCGGCGGCGCTTCCCACTTTGATGTGAACACAAAAAAACAGGTTGAATTTAAAAATTCAACCTGCTTGGTGGTTGCGGGGGCCGGATTTGAACCAACGACCTTCGGGTTATGAGCCCGACGAGCTACCAGACTGCTCCACCCCGCGATATTTACTTTTTTGCTTTTCAGCGGTTCTCGCTGACTGCTCAAGTATAATACCACAGAGCGGGTAGAATGTCAACCCTTTTTGAGAAAAATTTTCGTATTCTCCTGCCGCAGCTTTTAACGCACCATTGTCCGGTGCTGTGCGCGGTATTCGGTGGGGGTGATGCCGTACAGACGGCGGAAGGTTTTCAGGAAGCTGCTGTAATCCGGAAAGCCGCTTTCGGTGCAGGCATTCAGGACGGAAACGCCCTCTTCCAGCGCCTTGCGGCAGTGCTGCATCCGCAGATAGGTCAGGTAGTTGTGGATGCTCTCCATGGTGCACTCCTTGAACGCGCGGGAAAGGTGCTCCCGGCTGACGTAAAGTTCCTGCGCCAGCTGCGCGGTGGTAAGGGTCGGGTTCTGATAATGCGTTTGCAGGTAGACCACCGCGCGCGCGACCAGCACACTGGTGCTTGGGTGTTCTAATCCCTGACTGTTCCGGGTAAAGCAACGAATACGTTGCCCCCATTTCTCTGAAGATATCCTGCATCTGAGGGGGAATGGGGGCATTTTTTATCAAAAATCAACTGAGATGAGTAAAAGCTATGGAGATCTGCTCCCGTTTTACCGGCATGGAGCGCAAGGACGGCGCTTTCCTGCTGCATACTGATAACGCTGATGTCAAGGTCTGCTTTGTGACCGATGAGATCGTCCGCGTCCGCGCAAGCTTTGACCATGAGCTGGCAGAGGAGTCTTACGTCCTGATGACCACCGCATGGGAGGATCGGATAAAGCCACTCCCTGACGCAGCCCTTTACAGGTCTACACGCATCCACCACACGCCCGATTCTTACACCAAACGCGAACTTGTCGGGGCGGGGCCCCTCCATCTTGCTGCGCAAGACCGTTCTGTCGCTTAAAAGCCCCACTGGGGCTTTCATTGCTCCGCTTCGCTGCGCAAACGCGAACCTGTTCAACAAGGTGCAGGAAAAGCTGGCGAAAAATAAAAAGGCCCCTGCCCGTCATAAGGCAGAGGAAAGCTATCTGCTCACCACCAAGCTGTACTGCGGTAAGTGCGGAGCGCTGATGTTTGGCGAAAGCGGTGTCAGCCACACCGGGAAGATGTACACCTATTATAAGTGTGCTGCTGCCAAGAAGAAAAAGACCTGCGATAAAAAGGCCGTGCGGAAACAGTGGCTGGAAGATCTGGTGGTCAACGAGACCATGAAGCTGGTGGAAGATGACGCTTCCATGAATGCCATCATTGCCAAAGTCATGGAACTGCAAAATCAGGAGAGCACCGACCTGCCTATCTACGAAAAGCAGCTGCGGGAAACGGAAGTCGGCATCACCAATATGCTGAACGCCATCCAGATGGGCATTCTGACCAGCTCCACCAAGGAGCGGCTGGAAGCTCTGGAAGAGCAGAGGAAGGAACTGCAAGCCCGCATTGCAGAGGAACGGCTGGCAAAACCGAAGATGAAAGAAGAATTCGTCCGGTTCTGGCTGCTCCGTTTCCGCAAGCTGGATATGACCCAGCCGGAGCAGCGGCAGGCACTGGTGGACACCTTCATCAATGCCATCTATCTCTACGATGATAAGGTTCTCATTACCTTTAATTATAAGGAAGGTACGGAAACGGTCGCTTTCGGGGAAGCTGTGAAAGCAGAGAAAAGTTCGGATATGAGTGCGCGAGGTGCACCAGATATTGAACGTCAAATCGTAAGATTTGACGTTCTTTCTTTATGTAGGAAAGCGGCTGCACACTTTCTGCACACCGTTTGCACATTTGCCCGAATCAGGGGCTTTTCTGCAACCGCTTTTGGGCTTTCTATGCTACAATAGAGCCATAGAGAGGTGAACGAAAATGCTGTTTGGTCGGGAATATATGCCGGAGGGCGCGGGTGTTGACCCGGACGCGCCCCGCAAAAAAGCTGCAACCCGGCCAGATTCCGCAGGCGTATAATCCCATCGGGGAGTACCAGCGCAGCTTCACCATGCCGGAAAACTGGGCCAGCTGCTACCTGCGCCTGAACGGTGCGACCATGACCGACCTGCGGGATTGGCTGAAGGCGCACAACATTGTGACACTTTACAAAACGCAAAATTGCCTGACGAAAAAACTGCTGCACTTTTCAGATTGAAAAAGCCGTAAAAAACACGATACTTTCGCTAACGGAAGCAAAGGCGCTTGGTGAGAAGATCACCAGGCGCCTTTTTTGCACCCTGCGGCGCGGCTGACGCTTTACGGCTGGGTGAGCACCTCCGGGTCACCGGGCTTATAGATGTGGGTCTTGGTCAGGCGGCGCATGGTGTCCTCGTGGTTGCGGCTGGCGTAGGCGGTGTACAGGATATCCATTACGTTCAGCTGGGAAAGGCGGGAGGACATGGCGCCGTTGCGGAACAGGCTCTCGTTGGCGGCCACATACAGCACATGGTCGGCCAGCTGTGCCACCTCGGAGGGGTAGTAGCGGGTCACTGCGATGACCGGTGCGCCGCCCGCCTTCATCTCCTTGATGCACTGGATCATCTCCATGGTCTGCCCGGAGTAGGAGAACACGATGCCCACATCCTGCGCAGTGGCGTTGCGTGCCTGCAAAAGCTGCGAGTGGGAGTCCTCGTTGACCACGCAGGGCTTGTCCAGACGCAGAAATTTCAGGTAGGTGTCTTTTGCCACGCACAGTGAGGAACCGATGCCGAACAGCAGCACCGTGCGGGCGTTGGCAATCAGCTCCACGCACTGCTCCAGCTCATCCAGCAAAAGCAGCCGCTGGGTGTCCAGCAGGCTCTGGATGTTCTTGTGGGTCACCTTGTCCACGATCTCCTGCAGGCTGTCCTGCGGGGTGATGTCCTTTTCCCGGTGGCTGCCGTTCTCGCCAAGGGTGGCAAGCTCCAGCGTCAGGGCGTGGCGCAGTTCCTTGTAGCCCTGAAAGCCGATCACCCGGCAGATGCGCACCACGCTGGAAGGGGAGGAGAAGGAGCGCCGCGCCAGATCCCGGATGGTAAGGGTGGTGGTCTCGTCCGGATTCTCCAGAATGAACTGCGCGATCTGCCGCTCGGTGCTACTGAGGGAGGGCTGCACCTCCCGCAGGCGTAAAAGAACGTTCTGCATATAGATACCTCTGTTGTATTTCAGGATGGATTGAACAAGCTGCACAAAAAAGTCGTACTTGTACGCAAAAATTTCAAAAACAATGCTTGCATAAAACATTGTACCACAAAATAGTCTTTTTGTGGACATTTTGTTTGAAAAAGTTTATACTTTGGTCACAATCACGCCGCAAGGGGTGCGGCGGAAACTGGAGGTGCAGGATATGGGTTTGAATCTGAGTGGGATGACCACCGAGACCCGCAACCCGCGCACGATGCAGCTGGACCAGATGTCCCCGCTGGAGATCGTGACTGTCATGAACGAGGAGGACGCCCGGGTACCGCTGGCCATTGCCAAGTGCCTGCCGCAGATCGCGCAGGCGGTCACATGGGCGGCAGAATCCTTTGAAAAAGGCGGACGGCTGTTCTATATGGGCGCCGGTACCTCCGGCCGCTTGGGCGTGCTGGATGCCGCCGAGTGCCCGCCCACCTTCGGTGTGCCGAAGGAGATGGTGGTAGGGCTCATCGCCGGCGGCGAAAAAGCCTTTATCGAGGCTGTGGAGGGCGCAGAGGACAGCCGGGAGCTGGCTGTTGAGGATCTGAAAGCCCACGGCCTGACCGCGAATGACTTTGTGGTGGGCATTGCCGCTTCCGGCCGCACGCCCTATGTGCTGGGCGGTCTGGACTACGCCAAGAGCGTGGGCTGCCACACTGCCGCCATTGCCTGCAATATCGGCAGCGCCATCGGCAAGGCCGCAGAGCTTGCCATTGAGGTGAACTGCGGCCCCGAGGTATTGACCGGTTCCACCCGGCTCAAGTCCGGCACAGCACAGAAGCTGATTTTGAACATGATCTCCACCGGCTCTATGGTGCGCACCGGCAAGGCCTACCAGAACCTGATGGTGGATGTGCAGCAGACCAACGAAAAGCTGCACACCCGCGCCGAGAACATCGTCATTGACGCCACCGGCGTGGAGCGGGAGAAAGCCCGCGCCGCCATTGACGCAGCGGGCGGCAGCGTAAAGACTGCCATCACCATGCTGCTGGCAGACTGCGATGCCGCAGAAGCCGCCCGGCGGCTGGAAAAGGCCCGCGGCCATGTGCGGGAGGCCATCCGGCTGGAAGTGCTGTAAGATATCTCTAAGTTCCTTAGCGGCATAGGCCGCATCGGATATACACCTGTTTTAAAGGAGGACCCACTTATGACGAATGAAGAACTGGTCCGCGCGGCGCTGGAGAAGGTCGGCGGAAAGAGCAACGTTCTCACCGCAACCAACTGTATGACCCGTCTGCGGGTGCGCGTTAAAGATGACGCCAAGATCGACGACGAGGGCCTGAAGGCCATCGAGGGCGTGATGGGCATCGTGCATGACCGTACCGGCTATGTGGAGATCGTGGTCGGCCCCGGCAAGTGCCGCAAGTGCGCAGATATCTGCCGCGATATGGGCATCCCGGCGGACGCCGCCGCTTCCACCGCCAACGACTGGCAGACCAACAAGGCCGCAGTCAAGGCCGGACAGAAGCAGAGCAAGGTCAAGGAGCTGTTCAAGACCTTCGGCGATATCTTTATCCCCCTGATCCCGGGCGTTGTGGCTTCCGGTCTGTGCGCCGGCATCAACTCCCTGATCGGTCAGGTGGTGCCGAACTACGCCGACATCCCCGCACTGGCTCTGATCAGCACCCTGCTGGGTCTGATGAACACCTGCTTCCTGGGCTACCTGACCGCATGGGTCGGCTACCGCGCAGCCGAAAAGTTCGGCGGCACCCCCATTCTGGGCGGTATGCTGGGCATGATCACCGGTTTGGACGGTATCAACAAGATCTCTTCCATTCTGGGTCTCTTCAACGAGGCTGTGCCGCTGGATTCCATCCTGCGTGCAGGCCGCGGCGGCGTGCTGGCCGTTGTGCTGGGCGCATGGTGCCTTGTCAAGATCGAGCGCTGGGTGCGTAAGTGGATGCCCGAATCTCTGGACATTGTGTTCACCCCGCTGATCACCATGATCCTGTGCCTCGTGCCCTATATCCTGATCATCATGCCCGCTACCGGCTATGTTTCCACCGCGCTGTGCTGGGTGGTTGAAAAGCTGTGCATGAGCGATATCCTGATCGTGCGCATCATTGCCGGTTATATTTCCACCGCTCTGTTCCTGCCCATGGTCGCTATGGGCATGCACCATGGTCTGGTTGCTCTGTACTCCGTGCAGCTGGAGAGCTTTGGCTACGTTACCCTGTACCCCGCTCTGGCTATGGCCGGTGCAGGTCAGGTTGGCGCTGCTGTCGCTATCTACTTCAAGGCTAAGAAGTGCGGCAACACCCGCCTGAAGAACGTTATCACCGGCGCACTGCCCGCAGGTCTGCTGGGCATCGGCGAGCCGCTGATCTACGGTGTCACCCTGCCTATGGGCAAGCCCTTCATCAGCGCCGGTCTGGGTGCCGGCTTCGGCGGTGCCTTCGTCATGGCCATGCAGGTGGCTGCTACCGCTTGGGGCCCCTCCGGTCTGCTGGCTCTGTTCGTCATGACCGCCGGCCCTCACGGTGTGGCTGCTTCCGTTGGCTGCTACGCAGTGGGTCTGGTCATCTGCTACATCATGGGCTTTATCGTGACCAACGCAATGGTCTCTGTTGAGGACGTTGCCAATGCTTAAAACACTCGGACGGTCAGTGTATCTGACGCAGTTTGAGGAACAGCGTGCGTCGCTTTCCGCTTTTGCGGCAGGCGGCGCGCCTGTTTTTATCTCACTGCATATCAGCGAAGAATTTGATGCCGCTTACTGCGCCCGCGTGCAGGAAATGTGCGATTTTCTCTCCGCACAGGGCTGGCGCATTCTGGCAGACGTGTCGGAAAAGACCATCCGGCAGTTCGGCTGTGCCGACCTGACCGCGCTGGCAAAGCGGCTGCACCTGTGGGGTCTGCGGCTGGACTACGGCTTCTCGGTGGAGGAGATGTGCGCCCTTGCGCAGCAGCTGCCCGTTGCCGTCAACGCCTCCACCACCACCCCGGAGGTGGCGCGGCAGCTGGCGGCGGGCGGCGGCACGGTCATCGCCATGCACAACTTCTACCCCCGCCCGGAGACCGGCCTTGACCCGGAATTTCTGCGCGAGAGCACCGCAGCTTTGCAGGCAGAGGGCTTGCAGGTGTACGGCTTTATCCCCGGCGACGCCCTGCTGCGCGGCCCCTTGTATCAGGGTCTGCCCACGCTGGAAGCCCACCGCACCGCTGCCCCCTCGGCGGCCTTTGCGGACTTGGCACTGAACTATGGGCTGGACGGCATTTTTGCGGGCGACCCGGAGGTCAGCGCCCGGGAGCAGGAGTACATCCGGCACTTCTGCACCACCGGCGAGCTCTGCCTGCCGGTCGCCCTGCGCCCCGGCTATGAGACCCTGTACGACCGCACCTTTACCTGCCGCCCGGATTCGCCCAAAGGGCTTGTGCGGTATCAGGAATCCCGGCTCTACTCCTGCTTTGGCAGCACCGTGCAGCCGGACAACTGCACAGAGCGCCGCCGCCGCTGCGTGACCATGGATAACATCGGCTACGGCCGCTACTCCGGCGAGATCCAGCTTGTGCGCGCCGACCTGCCTGCAGACGAAAAGGTGAACGTCATCGGTGAAGTGCCCGCAGAATACGACCTGCTGCTGGACTGCATTAAGCGCGGAAAGACTTTCCGCATGGTAAAAACATCATAAAAACAAGCACCGGAGCGTCCGCAGACGCTCCGGTGCTT
>OHTG01001162.1_pt1 | contig 11718 bp, 8 predicted proteins | sample 1578761 | NCBI WGS metagenome assembly OHTG01 (sample SAMEA3879536, study PRJEB24766) | human gut metagenome | biome: human-associated habitat; feature: feces | place: USA | collected 1985/1987
AACTATATAATCAACGAACCAGCGTAGAGCGTACGTTCGGGGATTTAAAAGATAATTACAACCTTGATAACATCCGGGTTGCAAAAATGGCAAGGGCAAAAGTCTTTATGGATTTATCTTGTATTGCCCTTATTGCATCAAGACTACCAGATGCAGCCAGCAAGGAAAAAACCACAAAAATAGTACAAATTTATCATTACAAAAATTCTGATATAAAAAGAGCGATATTAAACAAAAACCAACTAAATTAAACCTAAAACCATGTCGTATTTTGTCGAAAACTGCTAATCACCTATCAAAATTAAAAATTCTAATAGAAATCTTCAAAATACCAGCACATAACGCGCCTAGAATATTGATATATTATATGGAAAAATGAACCCACCAACAAAAACAAAGAGAAAAATTTCGTAAAAAACGAAAAAATTCAAAAGAAAGATAAAAAAGAAGTTCTATGAAAAATATAGTTAATGGAGGGGAACAGATATTTGAGAACAATGTACTATGAACAGAAAGGACTTATTAACCTCGATGATATCGTAGATATATTTATTGAGGTGGGAAATATACACAATTACCTGGAAAATGCAGCCTTGCGGATTTTGCTTTTTGGCAATCCTGAGCTGAATTTTTATCAGTGCCGATTATTAGTATTGAAGTACGGAGAATCACTTTCACAGGATGATTTGCACGGGCGGATGGTATTTATGAGAATGATACAGCTGCTGGAAGTTAACACAGTTTAAAATAAGATGAGAATTTCTTTTTTGACCGGGCAGCCGGTCTTTCTTTTTTGCACAAATGGTGTTATAATTTTGGAAAAATTATGTTGATTACTCATAGCTTTAAAAAAGAAGCATTGCATTGTGTTTAATTAAGCCAAAGCATGATAATTCAATCAAAGAAAAGAGGACAAAAATGAACATCGTAGTACTTGCCGGAGGGCTCAGCACAGAGAGAGATGTTTCCTTCAAGACAGGAAGCATGGTAGCTAAGGCGCTCAAAGAGAACGGCCACAAAGTTATATTATTGGATGTATTTATGGGATATAGTGACAGGGAGGAGGACCTGACAGGTATATTTGACCGCGCGGACGAGATAAGCGTGCAGGTCAGCGATATTCCGACAGAGGCACCTGACCTCGCAAAGGTAAAGGCTTCCAGAAAGGACCAGTCACCTTGCTTCTTCGGACCAAATGTCATCAAAATGTGTCAGATGGCTGACATTGTTTTCATGGCTCTCCACGGAGAAAACGGAGAGAACGGAAAGATACAGGCAGCATTTGACCTCTTCGGTGTCAAATATACAGGCAGCGATTATTTAAGCTCAGCCATCGCCATGAACAAGGAGACATCAAAGCAGTTCTTCCTTGCAAACGGTATACCTACTCCAAAGGGTATTTCCATGACAAGAGCGACCAGACAGGACGATATCACAAAGCTTGACCTGACACTTCCGTGTGTGGTAAAGCCATGCTGCGGTGGTTCAAGCATCGGTGTCACTATCGTTAGGGATGCGGCAGAGTTTAAGGCGGCACTTGACGATGCCTTCAAGTGGGAAAATGAGCTGGTTATCGAGGAATTTGTACAGGGCAGGGAGTTCTCTGTCGGCGTTATCGAGGGAAAGGCTCTTCCTATTATAGAGATTGCACCGAAGGAGGGCTTCTACGATTATAAGAATAAATACAAGGCGGGCAGTACAGTAGAGACATGTCCGGCCGAGCTTCCTGAGCAGGTGACAAAGGATATGCAGCACTATGCCGAGGAGGTTGCGCGCGTTATCGGGCTTGACACATATTCACGCTCAGACTTTTTGCTCAATGACAAAAATGAGATGTTCTGCCTCGAGGCAAATACACTGCCGGGCATGACTCCGACCAGTCTTCTGCCACAGGAGGCAGCGGTTATCGGTATGAGCTTTAATCAGCTCTGTGAGCATCTGATTGACATATCTTTGAAAAAATATGAGGTGTAGCATGTCAGATAAGTACATGAAGAATCTTACATTTGCAAATATCGCAAAGGCTTGCGAGGGCACATACATAGGCGATGAGACACTGCTTGATACGACAATCACCGGCGCCGTCATAGACAGCAGACAGGTGAGGGAGGGCTATCTTTTTATCCCAATAAAGGGAGAAAGGGTGGACGGACACAAATTCATTCCGACTGTGTTTGAGCAGGGGGCGGCAATTGTGCTCTCTGAGCATGAGCTGACGGATCCGGCAGGCCCATATGTGCTTGTTGAATCAACCACCGATGCCATGAAAAAGCTAGCGGCATTTTACAGAAAAAGCCTTGATATCAAGGTGGTGGGCATCACCGGAAGTGTCGGCAAGACCAGCACCAAGGAGATGATATCATCTGTCCTTGAACAGAAATACAGCGTCCACAAGACCGCAGGCAATTTCAACAACGAGATAGGCCTGCCACTCACCATTTTCGGAATCAGGGAAAGCCATCAGGTAGCGGTGCTTGAGATGGGCATATCTGATTTTGGCGAGATGCACAGACTTTCTACTATGTCTTGCCCGGATGTCATGGTTATTACCAATATCGGCTACTGCCATCTGGAGTTTTTGGGCGACAGGGATGGTGTGCTTAAAGCAAAGACAGAGTGCTTTGAGCATATGATGCCGGATGCGGTCGCAGTGCTGAATGCAGATGACGATAAGCTGGCCACAGTGCAGACGGTAAATGGAAAGCCTGCCATATACTATGGCAAGGAATCAGCTTCAGGCGTTCATAAATCAGTATATACCACAAATATTGAAAACCTGGGCTTTGACGGCATGAAGGCTCATTTTGTCACTCCGGAGGGTGAGTTCGATGCACAAATCCACATCCCGGGTGAGCACAATGTATACAATGCCATGGCGGCAGCAGCTGTCGGATTGCAGCTTGGCCTCACAATAGCTGAGATAAAGTCAGGAATCGAGAAAGCAGAGACAATCGCAGGGCGTACCAATTTCATCAAAACACACGGCATGACAGTGATAGATGACTGCTACAATGCAAATCCTGTATCCATGAAATCCTCTATCGAGGTGCTTTCACATGCAAAGGGCAGGACAATAGCAGTGCTTGGCGACATGGGCGAGCTTGGAAGCGATGAGAAAAAGCTGCACCATGAGGTAGGCGAAGCAGTTGGAGAGAATCATATCCATACACTTTTTGCCGCAGGAGAGCTTGCAAAGGAATATGCAGCTGGAGCCGCAGAGAAATCATCCGATGTAGACATCCACTATTTCGAGGATAGGGAGACTATGACACAGGAGCTTCTTTCATATGTGAAGGAGGGCGACACCATACTGGTGAAGGCATCGCACTTCATGGAGTTTCCGAAAGTAGTCGAGGCTCTGAGTAAGTAAAATTAGGTAAAATCAATCGGGTAGAAATTAATTCGATATTTAATTATTGCGAGGAATGGATATTCTCCAAGCCTCATAATATTATAAAAGAAAGAGAGAAAAATAATGGCACAGAATCCAATCGTAACAATCACAATGGAAAACGGCGATGTGATCAAGGCGGAGCTTTATCCGGAAATCGCACCAAACACAGTAAACAACTTTATCAGCTTAATCAATCACAACTTCTATGACGGAGTATGCTTCCACCGTGTAATCAAGGGCTTTATGCTCCAGGGCGGAGATCCGGACGGAAACGGCACAGGCGGCCCGGGCTATGAAATCAAGGGCGAGTTCACACACAACGGCTTCAAAAATGACTTAAAGCACACAGCCGGTGTACTTTCAATGGCACGTACCATGATACCTGATTCAGCAGGCAGCCAGTTCTTCATCATGCATCAGGATGCACCACATCTCGACGGCGAGTATGCGGCATTCGGTAAGGTAATCGAGGGCATGGATGTGGTAAACAAGATCGCAGAGGTGCGCACAGACTACATGGACAAACCACTTGAGGCTCAGGTCATGAAGACAGTTACAGTTGAGACCTTCGGAGTGGACTATCCGGAGCCGGAGACAGTTTAATGATAATAATTATCGATGAGGCAAGTGCAAAACTTGCCTCTTTTTACTATCATGACGAGATATTCAAGCTGCAGTGGAGAAGTGTGGCAGGCAAGGCATCTATGTCAGAAGAGTTGCAAGAAAAACTGTATGGTGCACTATTGGGAAAATTGCTGGATGAGTTGCAGAAGAAACTGCTAGATGAGCAGCAGAATAATTTGTGTGTGTATGAAATAGAAAATAATTCAGGATATACAGAATCTGCAGATAACACCGCGAAAGCTAATACGGGAAATCTAAGAAAACCGAAAGCTCCGGCAGACTACATCTGGATAGTATCAAACAGGCAGCAGAAGCAAATAGCCGACTCACTCGGCATAGCATCAGTAGGAGAACCGCAGTGTGGCACGCGCTATGCAGTGGAAAGCCTTGCAGAGATTGATATTGAGTATCTGGAGCGGGTGCGCAGGCGGTATAATCACATCCCGTGGGACATCGGCGAGACAGACAGATGTCTGATACGTGAGCTGTCCCTGTCAGACCTTCCTGCGCTCTATGAGCTCTATGACAAGCCCGGCATGACAGACTTTGTGCAACCGCTTTACGACTACGAGACAGAGCTTGAATACCAGAAGGCATATATAGAGAACATGTATGGCTTTTACGAGTATGGCATGTGGCTTGTATTTTCCAAGGAAACAGGTAAGCTGATAGGACGGGCAGGGCTTGAGCATGATGAACTGGGCTATATGATAGCGCCGGAATTATGGAACCAAGGCTATGCCACGGAGGTATGCCGCTTCATCATAGACTACGCGCGCGAAAACACAGACTTTGAAGAGCTTTACTGCCGGATAGACGAAAAAAATACGGCATCGGTGCGTCTTGCCAAAAAGCTTGGATTTACAAATAGCGGGAATGTGGATGATGATATAAACGCTTCCATATATAGAAAAAACATAAAAAACAATGAAAAACATTGAAAAACATTGAAAAATATGCAATTAGGCAATAAAATATAAACATAGTTTAACGATTTGGAGGACGAAAAAATGAAACAATACGCATACGGAGTAGATATAGGTGGAACAACTGTAAAGATAGGCTTTTTCGAGACAACAGGAAAGCTTGTCGATACATGGGAGATTCCTACACGCACAGAGAATTCCGGCGAGCTCATCCTGCCTGATATCGCAGCATCCATCAAGGAGAATAATGAGAAGCATGGCATAGAGATGGGTGACATCGAGGGCGTAGGCATGGGAGTGCCGGGACCTATAAAGGATGACGGAACAGTATTGAAGTGTGTCAACCTCGGCTGGGGCGTGTTCAACGTGGCACAGTCACTCTCAGTGCTGTGCGGCGGCATCAAGGTAAAGGCCGGAAACGATGCCAACGTAGCTGCACTCGGTGAGATGTGGCAGGGTGGCGGAAAGGGTCATCAGGATGTAGTCATGATCACACTCGGCACAGGTGTAGGCGGAGGAATCATCCGCGAGGGCAAAATCGTAGCCGGAGTAAACGGAGCAGGCGGAGAGATAGGACATATGCCTATGGTAGATGATGAGTCAGAGTGCTGCGGCTGCGGCAAGAAGGGCTGCTTAGAGCAGTATGCATCAGCAAACGGTCTCGTAAGAGTGGCAGAGAGATACATTGCAGCACACAGGGATGTGGCAACAAAGCTTGATTTAAATGCAGGCTTCACAGCCAAGGATGTATGCGATGCGGCAAAGGCAGGAGATGCAGCGGGCATTGCAGCTGTAGAGCAGTCTATGAAGCTTCTCGGCAAGGCAATGGCAGCAGTAGCATGCGTTATGGACCCTGAGGTATTTGTTGTAGGCGGAGGCCTCTCAAAGGCAGGCAGCATCATCATCGATACAGCAGCAAAGTACTATAAAGAGTATGCTTTCCATGCAAGCCGTGAGACAGAGATCAAGCTCGCCACACTCGGCAACTCAGCCGGCATGTATGGCGGAGTAAAGATGGTTATCGGCTAACAACATAAGATTGCAATTTTTAAAGAAATAAAATATAATGGCTACTAAAGATACACTACAATCGAGGTGAGACTATTGGCAGATTACTCAACAGAAGAATTAGAAAAAATAGCGGACAAATTTCGCTCAGATACCAGCGGTATAAGGGGAACAAAGGATTTTACGAGCCCTGAGGAGCTTTATGATGAGCTGAAAAAGGAAATCAAAAAGTATCATCCGTCGGATGACACGAGCCTTGTGGACAAAGCCTACAGGGTAGCTTATGATGCCCATAAGGGGCAGGTACGTAAGTCGGGAGAGCCTTATATCATACATCCGCTTTGTGTTGCCATAGTACTCGCCGAGCTCGAGCTGGATAAGGAAACCATTGCAGCAGGATTGCTCCATGATGTGCTGGAGGACACCATCATGACCATGGATGAGATGCGTGCGGAGTTTGGAGACGATGTCGCACATCTGGTGGATGGTGTCACGAAGTTAAAGCACCTGCATCTGACAGACAGCACCAAGGATCCGAAGGATAAGAATGCGGACAGACTTGAGATGCAGGCTGAGAATCTGCGCAAGATGTTTCTCGCCATGGCAAAGGATATCAGAGTCATCCTCATAAAGCTGGCAGACAGATTGCACAATATGCGTACGCTCAAGTACCAGTCCAAGGAGGCACAGCAACGTATCGCCAGAGAGACACAGGATATCTACTGTCCTATCGCGCAGCGACTTGGTATCAGCAAGATAAAGATAGAGCTCGAGGACCTTTGTATGAAGTACCTCTATCCGGATGCATATTACGATCTGGTAGAGAAGGTAGCACTCAGAAAGACAGAGCGCGACACCTATATCCAGGGTCTGGTAAACGATGTCAAGAAGTATGTTTCGGATGCCGGTATCAAGGCAGAGATATACGGCAGGGCAAAGCATTTCTTCAGTATATATAAGAAGATGGTCAATCAGGACAAGACTATAGACCAGATATATGACCTTTTTGCCATCAGGATTCTGGTGGATACAATACCGGACTGCTACGCAGTGCTAGGTATCATACATGAGAAGTATAAGCCTATACCGGGCCGTTTCAAGGACTATATTGCCATGCCGAAGCAGAACATGTACCAGTCGCTTCACACGACACTCATAGGTCCGAGCGGACAGCCGTTTGAGATACAGATACGTACTTATGAGATGCATCGTACAGCTGAGTACGGTATCGCAGCGCACTGGAAGTACAAGGAAGCAAACAACGGCAATGCCACTACCACCACTGTCACAGAGGAGGAGAAGCTCAGCTGGCTGCGCCAGATACTCGAGTGGCAGCAGGACATGTCGGATAATAAGGAGTTTATGACTTTATTAAAGAGTGATTTAAATTTATTCTCCGACAATGTATTTGCATTCACACCGTCCGGCGATGTAAAGAACCTGCCAAAGGGCTCCACACCTATAGACTTTGCCTACAGCATACACTCTGCGGTCGGCAACAAGATGGTCGGTGCCAAGGTAAACGGCAAGCTGGTGCCGATAGACTATGTCATCAAAAACGGTGACCAGATAGAGATAATCACCTCACAGAACTCCAAGGGACCAAGCCGTGACTGGCTCAAGGTCGTAAAGAGCACACAGGCCAAGAACAAGATCAACCAGTGGTTCAGAAGTGAGCTCAAGGAGGAGAATATACAGCACGGCAAGGATCTGATAGCAGCCTATGCCAAGGCAAAAGGTATCAACTTTGCTGAGATAAACAAGCCTGAGTATCAGGAAAAAATACGCCGCAAATATGGCTTCCACGACTGGAACTCATGCCTTGCAACCGTCGGTCACGGCGGACTCAAGGAGAGCCAGATAGTCAACAGGATGTACGACGAGTACAAGAAGGATCATGTGGTGCCTGTGACAGATGCAGATGTGCTTGGCAGCATCGCAGAAAAGCAGCAGGCGGCGGCAGGCACACAGCCCGAGCACAAGTCAAAGAGCGGTATTGTGGTACACGGACTCTATGACGTGGCTGTGCACTTCTCGAAGTGCTGCAATCCTGTTCCGGGAGATGAAATCGTGGGCTTTGTCACAAGAGGCCGAGGCATATCAATCCACAGGACAGACTGTGTGAATATCATCAATCTGTCCAAGATGGAAAAGGACAGGCTCATAGAAGCAGAGTGGCAGGATACAGCCCTCATGGACAACGGTGCCGAGTATCAGGCAGACCTAAAGATATTCTGTCATGACAGGCCGGGACTGCTCGTAGATATCACAAAGATATTTACCGAGAAGGAAATCAATATCAGTGGTATCCAGTCCAAGACCAGTAAGCAGGGCATCGCTACAATCGAGGTATTTTTTAATATCAAAGGCAGGGACCAGATAAAGGTTCTAGTGGAGAAGCTCAGACAGATAGAAAGTGTAATAGACGTAGAGAGGACCACCGGCTAAATCCCGGTGGTTCTTGCGTGAAGCATAACATATAACAGACAAGGAGTACACTCATATGGTAAATATGAAGATAGACCACTTCGTAGTGGGACCGGTGCAGACCAACTGCTACTTTGTCACCAATATAAAGACAAAGGAAATGATAATAATAGACCCTGGCGCGTGTGCTAATCAGCTCGCAAAAAAAGTTGACGAGTCAGGCGCAAAGCCTGTAGCAATACTGCTCACACACGGACACTTTGATCATGCCACTGATGCAAAGCCACTCGCAGACCGCTACGGAATCAAGATATATATCCATGAGGCAGACAAAGCCACACTCGATGACCCGCAGCTTAATGTCAGCTACATGATGGGCCAGTCAAAGACCTTTTATGCGGATGTATTTTTGAAGGATAAGCAGGAAATTGACATCGCGGGCTTTCACATAGTAGTGCTTCACACACCGGGGCATACACCGGGCGGCTGCTGCTATTATTTCCCGTATGAGGACGTGATCTTTACAGGAGACTCGCTGTTTTGCGGCTCAATCGGACGTACGGATTTCAAGGGCGGCAGCATGTCAGACCTCGTGCGCACAGTGAAGGAAAAAATCATGACACTGCCTGAGCATACAGAGGTTTACCCGGGCCACAATGACACAACAACCATAGAAAACGAGAGGATGTATAACCCTTACTTATGATAGTAGTAGTATTTAATAAACCGGATTTTGAATATGATGTGCACTCACTGCTCAAGGAGTTCTTCCCGCAGGAGGATGTGCAGATGTACTATAGCTGCCCACCTGATGAGGTGGAGGGGAAAAACTTAGCCTGCACACACCACGAGATGACAGCTGATGGCGTAAAGGAATTTGCGGATGCCTCGCAGGTATTTAAGATAGACTATGTGGGCGATGAAATTGCAGTGGAGTGGACGCTGAATAGAGCCGGTGGAAATAATTCCATGACAGATGAGATGCAGCAAGCCGACGAAAGTGACATTAAAATAGCCGGAAAAAGTATCTGCACAAAAATATCCGTAGACAGTGCAGACCGCAAAGAAACCAAAAACCGCCTCAAGCTCGCCCTGTATTCCATGATAGAAAATGGCACAGGAAAGAACCTTCCGTGGGGCACACTCTCAGGCATAAGACCGACCAAGATAGCCATGAAATGCATAGAGGACGGCATGAGTGATAAGGAAACCTACGACTATCTGAAGAAAACCTACCTCGCAAGCGATGAGAAAATCGACCTCTCAATAGGCATAGCAAAGCGTGAGAAGGCACTGCTCGACAAGGTGGACTATGACAACGGCTATAGCCTGTACATAGGCATACCCTTCTGCCCGAGCACCTGTGCATACTGCTCGTTTACCTCATACCCGCTGGGTGTGTGGAAAAACCGCGTGGACGATTACCTCGACGCACTCGAGAAGGAGATAGACTACACGGCACAGAAATTCTACCACAAGAAGCTAAACTCCATCTACATAGGAGGCGGCACACCGACCACACTAAGCCCTGCCCAGCTTGACAGGCTTATCAGAAAAATCAAATGCAGCTTTGATTTAAAGGACTGCCTGGAATTTACCGTGGAGGCAGGCAGACCGGATTCCATCACGAGAGAAAAGCTTATGGCACTAAAGAAAAACGGCATCAGCCGTATATCAGTAAATCCACAGACCATGAAGCAGCAGACACTTGATATAATAGGAAGACACCACACGGTAGACGATACGATAAATAGCTTCAAGCTCGCACGTGAGCTGGGCTTTGACAACATAAACATGGATCTCATCATGGGACTTCCTGAGGAGACACTCGATGATGTAAGGCACACAATGGAGCTGGTGAAGGAGCTGGCGCCTGACAACGTCACCATCCACTCACTCGCAGTAAAGCGAGCTGCACGACTCACCATCTTCAAGGACCGTTACAGCGATATGCAGATGGTCAACACTCAGGAGCATATGGATCTCTGCGCAGCCTACTGTAAGCAGATGGGGCTTGAGCCATACTATCTCTACAGACAGAAGGGCATGGCAGGCAACATGGAGAACGTGGGCTATGCAGCAAAGGGCAAGGCCGGAGTATACAACATACTGATTATGGAGGAAAAGCAAACGATTGTGGCCTGCGGAGCAGGGGCAAGCACCAAGCGCGTCTGGCCCATACCAAATCCGGATGGCACACACCGCATCGACAGATGCGAGAATGTCAAGGATGTAGGGCAGTATATCGCAAGGATTGATGAGATGATAGAGAGGAAGCAGAGGCTGTTTGAGGAAAAATAAGCAGTATGATATATAATAATGTATAATATTGGTGCTGTAATACCATAGTGATTAGCGAATGTGTCAAAAATTGTAAAGAAAACCTAATATTCATTGACAATGAATAAAAAAAAGGTGAAAATAAGTCATTGAAAAACCAATTAGATACAACAAAAGATACGCTAATTCGAATAAACATACAAAAAACAAAATAGACTAAAAATATTCGGGGGGGTACAAAGGTACCTCCCCTGGAGTGGGTATAGAGGGAAATAAAAGATACCATAAGGAGAATTTGGAAAGAATGTACAGAAAGAAAGGCAGAGGATGGACAAAGCATATAGACTTTATGTTTATAGATATCGCATGTATTGTTATAGCATTTTTTATTTCATATGTGATACGCTTCGGCTTTAATAACCCATATGTGGACAAGGACTACCGTATACTGGGTGTAGCATTCCTTCTGATAGATTTCTGTGTGGAGATAATGGAAGACTCATTCAAGAATGTCCTAAAACGCGGATATCTGGATGAATTTATATCGACCTGTAAGCATGCAGTGCTTGTATTTCTGGCGACAGCACTGTTTCTGTTCACCACACAGATGGCTGATATATACTCGCGATTATCATTTTATATTATGTTTCCAATCTATGTGACAATAACATATGTAGCAAGACTTGCGCTCAAGAGCTTCCTTAAGAAAAAGGACTTTGCAGCATCTAAGAAATCACTGTTTGTCATAGCACCTGATGCAATACTTCGAGATACACTGTGCACAGTGGAGAAAAGCTGTATAGGCTATACAAAGATAGTAGCAGCTTCACTGGATACAGACATGAAGGGTGAGACTATATGCGGCATACCGATAGTTGCGAATCACGATGGCATAGTAGACTATGCGTGCGATGAATGGGTGGATGAGGTACTCATTCCGCCTTGCAGCGAGGATGAATATCCTGAAAAAATGGCAGATATATTCCTAGAGATGGGAATTGCAGTACATACAGGAATAGCAAAAAATGGTACAGCCCAGGGTGGCTACAAGCAGATAGA
>OHTG01001170.1_pt1 | contig 11613 bp, 10 predicted proteins | sample 1578761 | NCBI WGS metagenome assembly OHTG01 (sample SAMEA3879536, study PRJEB24766) | human gut metagenome | biome: human-associated habitat; feature: feces | place: USA | collected 1985/1987
AAATATATTAAATCCATGCTATTTTGTAACTTTTCTGTAATGATTGGGCACGGACGCTGCTTTTCTCAGATTTTCCGGAAACCATGTTACTGTTTTCCCTGCAGAAATGCTTCGATCTCCCCGATAAAATACAGTGAGCCGAATGCCACTGTCTTTTCTGTGGATGATTTTGAGAAATCCGGCAGCACATCCGCAAGTTTCTGATACGCCTCCGCCGGGATCCCTTTTGCCCGGATGCAGTCTGCGAGCGCCTCTCCCTGTAATGCCCTCTCACTCTCCACAGTCACTGTCTTAAAATCCAGTGCCAGCGGAAGAAGTTCCCGGATCATCTCCCCATAATCTTTATCCGCCATGACACCCATGATAAAATGGAATTTTTCATCCGAATACATTGTCTCCAGACTTTTTTTCAGCGCCTCCACACCGTTACTGTTATGCGCACCATCCATCAGAAAAAACGGATCATTGCTCACAAGCTCCATGCGTCCCATCCACTGCGTCCGGTCGATCCCTTCCCGGATCGCATGCTGCAAAACTTTCCGTTCCGGCACATTCTTTTTTCCTGCAAAATATTTTTCAAAAAATAATTCTGCTGCAAGCATTGCCGCCACGGCATTTTCATACTGGTGCACACCGAGCATTTTCATTGTGACTGCATCGTATCCAGCGTATGAAAAACACTGTTTTCCGTCCTTTTGTGGCAGGATCCTGATCTCATCTAAGTTTACGACTTTTGTAGTTTTTATATCTGCACGCTCTGCGGCCTTATTTAACACGTCCATCGCTTCTTTTTCCTGGCTCTCTAACACAAGCGCTGTGCCGTGCTTGATAATTCCTGCTTTCTCCGCTGCAATTTTGGCGAGTGTGTCACCGAGGATCGCCATATGGTCAAAACCGATTTTTGCAATGACGGTCACATCCGGCACTCCGCAGGCATTCGTGGAATCATACGTTCCGCCAAGTCCTGTCTCCAAAATCACAACATCACACTTTTGTTCCTTAAAATAAAGCAAAGCCATTGCAAGACAGTAATCAAACATCGTCGGATAAACGCCAAAATCCATAGAGAGAAGCCTGTTTCCAAGGCGCATGGTATCCGCTTTTGAGATCATATCTCCCTGCACCTGGATGCGCTCCCTGAAATCCACCAGATGTGGAGAAGTAAACATCCCGGTTTTCAATCCTGCACATTCAAAAACAGAGCGCAAAAAAGCAGAGACGGAGCCTTTGCCGTTCGTCCCTGCTATGTGTATGATGCGTAAATCTTTCTCCGGGTGTCCTAACTTCTCTAACATTATCTTTGAGATCTCGACACCCTTTAAGTTTCCAAATCTTCTTTTATTTTCAATCGCTGTTACTGTTTCTTCGTAAGTTAATGTCTGCATCTGACTATACTGCCATGATCACACCGCCGTCGTTGGCATACATGCTGCTGACACCTGCGGTGTTGATGATGATGATCTTTTTGAACTTCGCAATCTTCTCGATTTTTTCTTTCACTGCTTTTGCACGCTCCGGGCAGTTGCAGTGTGCGATTGCGAGAACACGGTTCTCACAGTCTTTTGTCTTTGAGATCATATCCTTCACCATACGCTCAAGTGCTTTGTTCATACCACGCGCCTGATCTAACTGGCAGATTAAGCCCTCCTTTGTTGAGCCCATAACAGGCTTGATATTTAATGAATTGGCAATAAATGCTTTCAGATTGGAAAGTCTGCCATTCTTTCTCAATGTCTCTAACGTCTCCAATACAAAATAGGTGTTCATGGACTTGATGTACTCTTCCACCTTCTCCACAACCTCGTCGAAACTGCATCCGGCTTCCTCAAATTCCTGAATCTTCATGCCGATGATCGTCTCACCGATGGACGCTGATTTTGAATTGAACACATAAATTTTCTTTGCGTCTGTGTGCTCTTCCTCATAGAGATTCTTTCCGAGCACTGCACTGTTGTAAGAGCCGCTTAAGCCGCCGGACAATGTCACAACATAAACATGGTCTGCCTCACCCTCATATGCATCCATATACTGCTCCGGTGACGGGCAGGAGGACTTTGGTCCTTTCAGGCTCTCCCTGACTCTTCTCAAAAAGTCTGACTGATTAAAAGTGCTGTCATCTTTGATACGGCATCCGTCCACTTCCAACTCTAATGAAACGGTCTCATAATGTCCGTCCTGTTTTAATTCTTCCGGTAATTCCCCACAACTGTCTATTACAATCTTATACATAGTATCCTCCTTGTTTTCTAAATGTTATTCATTATTATATCAAAAGTTTCTTTTTTCTATTACATGTAGTATTGATTACTACGTAACATTAACATAAAAACTTTACTTTGTATAGAGGATATTATGATTTTTATTAAAATTTTATAGTCAGCACGTTCTGGTCGGAATCTTCCAGATAATATAAAGATGTCAGTCCTTTGCAGTAATGCACGATCTTCTGTTTCGTGATAAAGTAGGCGAATGCCTGTTCATACAGCTCTCTGTCTGCAAACCTGACGGAGCAGAAACCATCTCCCTGCTCATAGGCAGTCCGATATACATTTCCGATGTTGTCTGCATCCCATGTGTCAAAATAAAGATTTTCATGGACATAATAATTGTCTTTTACCGCCTGACACACCGGAACGATAATATCGTCATTCGGCTGGTGCGTTTTCTGTAATTCCCCGGTCGTAACTGCAAAATAATTATAATTGATAAAGGAATCCAGTCCCATTCCGTCACCGCTGTAGGTGGCATTTCCCCAGGTCGTATCAATATAGTAATACTCTCCATCCAGCTTTACCAGATTCCATGCATGAGACTGTCCGTCTGCCGTTCCAGCCACCACTGCACAGGGAATGTCCAGTTTTTCCAGAAGATACTGCGTTGCTGCAGCGTATCCCTGACAAACCGTTTCCCCATTGACAAACACACTGATGATGTTCTGATTGTCCGGCGCACCTGTGCTGTACGCAACATTCGAAGCCAGATAATCAAACACATATTTTGCCTTGTCATAATCCGGCGCTTGCGCATCGATCCCTGCCAAAATCTGACTGACTGTCTCGTCGATCTGTGCCTGCATGTCCATCCGCTCGGCATCCGTCATGGTAAACTTTGGTGTAAAATGGAGATCCACCAGCTTTTCCCCTCTGGTATACTGCGTGTAAGTGTAGCCCGATACCCAGAACAGTCCGCCGTGGTCCGCCATCACCGAAACATACGCCTGATGCAGGACTTCGTTGTCTAACGTGCTCAGCGCCACATCTTCTTTTTCATAGAGAATCGCATCATAAACCTCATCGTACACAGTGCGTACTTCCTCCGGAAGCGTCTGATATACATAACAGTCCACAGACTGCTTTTCAACGGATGGCTCTGCCTGCTTCTCTGTTTCCCCGCAAACTGCTGCCTGCTCAGTGTCCGTTTCCTGTTCTTTACTTTTTACTTCCGTGCCTTTTCCTTCCGCAATTTTCTCCTCCACATAGCGGGTAATATCGGATAATTGATTCGTTGTCTGCTGACACCCCGAAAGCAGAATGAGTGCTGCACATGCCGCACTCCCTGCCACATAGGAAAAAAATTTTTTTCTCACCTGATTCTCCTGTCAAATGCATACTTCATGCTGTATGTATCTTTTTTGCCTTTCAGCCAAAATAAGCGCTCACCAAATCCTTCAATGCCTGCTGGTCTGCTGCTGCCATCAGTTCTCTTGCAGAATGCATTGCAAGCAATGGAATTCCGATATCTACTGTTTTTACCGGAAGTAATGCTGATGCGATCGAGCCTAATGTGCCGCCTCCTGCAAGATCCGAACGGTTCACAAATTTCTGATATGGAATCTGATCCTTCTCACAGATCTGCTGGATCACTGCGACCGCACCACAGTCTGTGGCATAGGACTGGGAGCATGCTTCCTTGATACAGAATCCTTTTCCAAGCACCGGCTTGTTGGTCAGATCCATCTTTCCGGCATAGTTTGGATGAAGTCCATGTGCCACATCCACGGATAAAATCATGCTGTTGTACAGTCTGTTCCACACTTCTTTTTCCAGTCCGCACTCGGTCAGAATGCGCACCAGCATATCATGGAGCAGAATGGAACCGGCACCCTGTTTGGAACGGCTTCCGATCTCCTCGTGATCGAACAGTGCAATGAGATTCATGCCGTCCGCCCTGTCGCTGTCAATGATCGCAGACACCAGTGCAGAACAGGAATTTAAGTTATCGAGTCTGGATGCAGAGATAAACTCATCGTTTAATCCCACAAACTCCGGCTTTTCTTTATTGTAAATGGTCAGCTCAAAATCAAGAATATCCTCTTTTTTCACAGCAAGCTCTTTTACAAGAAAATCAAGGAAATAGTCTGCATCATCGGAAAGTCCGCAGATTGGGAGCAGTTCCGTCTGCTTATTTAATTCCACGCCCTTGTTCACCTCACGGTTCATGTGGATCGCAAGATTCGGGATGGTCATAAGATTTTTTTCAGACTGGAACGTGACCACTTTCGGTGTAAACACATCCCCACTGCGCACTGCAACTCTTCCGGCTACACCGAGTGGACGGTCGAGCCATGTATTTAAGATTGCGCCGCCGTAAACTTCCACATTCACCTGTGCGTATCCGTTTGTCTGAATATCGCAGGACGGTTTGATCCTTAAGCATGGGAAATCTGTATGTGCTGCTGCAATGCGGATTGCAGGCTCTCTGTCACTCCAATTCTGCGGTAATGTGAATGCAAACAATGTCGTTTCATGATGATTTATCACATATTTTCCGCCCGCTTTTAGATTCCATGCCATACCGTAATCAACCACTTCAAAACCGGCATCTGTCAGTCTTTTTTCGCATGCGCTCACTGCGTGCGCCGGTGAGATTCCTTTCTCCAGTAAATCAAATAAAATTTCTGTCTCTGTCATATCTGTTACCAACCTTTCCATCAAACCTCAGACTTTTTATCTGCGGCTGCAAATCTGTATCATTATTCCGTATTTTGCATTCGCAAATCCTCTGTATTCTAGCATATTTTCTCTCATTTGTCATTTCAGTTATTTACAAGAAAACAAACCAATGATAAATTTATGTTGATACCATTTTCTTTTGGGAGGATTTTATGATCGCTTTAAAAATTGCCGAAGTCAAAGACTTTATGAATAAATTACTGTGCCAGGATGTGTTTGACCACTTTCTCATTCAGGAGGCTGTCATCACAACGAATGTTTCCTGCCATATCGACGGCACGCTGCAAAAAGACTTCTACACCTTAGAAGAACTCGAAGAACAGAATCTTACCGGGCTTTCCTTTGTTCCGTATGGTCTTTTGCGCAGTTCCTGTTTCAACCTGATCAAAGGAAAGAAAACTCCTTCTTATTTCAAGTTTTCCCTCCTTTTATCGCCGGAAAATCTCAAACGCACCCTCTCCCAGACCGGAAGTTCTTTCACGGAAAATGATATTTCCGCAGTGTTCTTAAATATCCGCTTCCAGAATGGAGAACTGACCGTGACCACGGGTATCTCCTACCGGATCTTCTCGACCGACAAAACTCTTGAGCACGAGTGGGACACACTCCTCAAACGCTTTCTGACGAAAAATCAGATTTCATTTGACGAATTGTAGTGTCTGGCTTCCCCCTCTCTCCCGGCTTTCACTTGGTTTTCACTATGGAATAGATAAAAGGGTTTCTTATAAAACTTGCTCGAATTGCGGCTTTATCAGTGTTCACATTTTGACTTTTTTGATTGTTTATATTCATTCAGAAATGGACAGTCCGCACAATGTGTTCGTCTGCGGCCACACTTCCTTCTTATCTGTATCGTGCGCAAGTTACATGCCGGAAAATCAGCAGATGAGCAGGTCAAAAATCACTCGGGCTTTTTTTGATTTTTGACCTGCAATAAAGGATGCTGATTCCGGCATTTACTTGCGCTAGATACAGATAAAGGAAGTGTGTCCCAGACGGACACATTGCGTGGACTGTCCATTGATGAATGTACATAAACTTAAAGTCAAAATGTGAACACTGATAAATGCACCCAATTCTCACAAAAGTTTTATAAGGAACCCTTTTATCCATTCCATAGCTTTACACTTTGGCAAAAGCCGGGAGAGAGGGGGAAGCCAGACACTACAATACCACGGTAAATAAGATTGATTTTCCGTCCTCGCTTTTGGCTGAGATTTTGCCCTTGTGTGCTTTCACGATCGCATACACGACGGAAAGTCCGATTCCAAAGCCCCCGGTCTTAGAATTGTGGGAAGCGTCCATACGGTAAAAACGCTCGAAAAGCATATCCAGCTTTCCTTTTTCGATCTGGTCTGTGGTATTCCACACGGTGATGATTTTGTTTTTTCCGGAAGTTTTTAGTGCGATGCGGATGATGCCCTGCTCTGAGGAATATTTCATTGCATTGTCCAAAAGCAGGGAGATCATCTGCCGGATATTTTTTTCATCGCCGACATATTCCACATGCTCTGCCACATTGATCTCAAATTGTTTTCCTTTTGTTTTTGCGACAGAGCGAAATCCCTCTGCGGTATCAAGCACTGCATCCGAAAGTGAAAATGACACTTTTTCCAGCTTTGTCCCTTCCTCATCCATGCGGGAGAGAAACACCAGTTTTTCCGTGAGGGAGGTCAGTCTTGCGATCTGTTTTCTCGTACTCTGCGTCCACTCGTTTTCCCCCTCCATCATCTCTATGACTTCGGTGTTGGCATCGATAATCGTGAGCGGCGTTTTGATCTCATGGCTTGCGTCCGTGATAAAGCGTTTCTGTTTCTCATAGCTTTCTGACACCGGTTTTAACACTTTTCCGGAGAAAAAGTAGATCATGACAAACACAATGACAAGTCCGAGTGCTCCTGTTCCCACGCTTGTAAGAACATACGTTCTGATGGTAGAGATTTCCCGCTGGCAGTTTAAAAATACATACATCGTCGTGCCGTCACTGTCCGTTGCAAAATATTTATAATCAGCGAAAAAGCCTTTTTTCTTTCCTTTTTTCCACAGCTCCGCTGCGTATTCCTCCGCTGTCCCGGCTGAGATGGAAGCAATTTTTCCGGTATCCACAGATTCCACCGTACCGTCCGATGCGATCGTCACTGTAAAATACCGGGTGTCAAACGGGCTTTCCTGCGAAATTCCGTGTTTTTGGAGGTCATTCATTGCCGGTGGCTGATCTGTCTTAGGTTCCAATTTTTTTCCAAAATCTCCGGGTGTCATATCCGGGAAAGTACCTCCGTTGTCAGCGATCAGGGAGAGTCTTGCATCCAACGCCTGATTGGTACTGATGTAGTTTGCAATATTGATCGTACCGACAATTGCGATCAGCACGATAGAAACAGACAGCATTGCAATTGCAATAAATTTTCTTCTTAATTTTTTAAGCATTGTCTTTCTCCAATGAATATCCAAGTCCTCTGGCCGCCCTGATCTTCACCTGACTTCCAATGGAGGTTATTTTTTTTCTCAGATAGGAAATATACACCCATACGACATTTTGTTCCGCTTCTGAGTCGTAGCCCCAGATTTTATCCATAAAAAGATCCGGGGAAATGACCTGTCCTGGATTAGACATGAGCATTTCAAGCATCTGGTATTCCTTGCCAGCAAGACGGATACCTTCTGGATTCTCCGGTCCTGTGAGCTGATAGGTAGAACGGTTCAGTGCAATATCGCCAAATGCCAGCACATTATCGGTCGTGTCCGTCTGTCTCCTTGTCATTGCCCGGATCCTCGCCAGAAGCTCTTTCATGGAAAATGGTTTCGGCAGATAATCGTCTGCGCCACTGTCTAAACCCTCCACACGGTCATCAATCTCTGCCTTTGCTGTGAGCAGCAGGACCGGAACGGAATTTCCATGTCTGCGGATTGTTTTTAATACGGTAATACCATCCATTTTGGGCATCATGATATCTAAGATCACGCCGTCATAATTGTCACCGTTTTCCATATAGTCCAAGGCTTCTGCACCATCGTACACAGCGTCTACCGAGTAATTGTTATGTTTTAACACCGTGACAAGCGCACGGCTCAAATCCTCTTCATCTTCTGCAAGCAATAACCTCATACAAAATCCCATGCCTTTCGTTTATTTCACAGTGATACCGATTCCTGCCCTCAGCTGTTTTTATTCTGCGGTCACTTCTGTCGTCGTTCCCGATGTTGTGAGCGTGTACGTTGCTCCGCTCTCCACCTCTGCGGTGCTGATGATCACACAGTCATAGGTTTTTAATGCCGTGTAACTTACGATCACATTTCCCTCACTGTCTGTCAGCACAACGTTGCCGCCTTCCATTTGTTCTCCTAATTTTACCATAAGAACCTTCTGTTTGGAAGAATCACTCATCACCTCTGCCATGCCGCTGCTGCCGATTGCCACAAGCGTTCCGCCGTTCACATACGCAGACGACCGGTCGCCGTAATCGATCGCACTGTTTCCGTTATCAGACGGACCGTCAATGTAGATCTCACCGCCGTTGATCGTCAGATCGCCGTTGGAATCCACGCCGTCGCCACCTGCCAGAATGTGGATATATCCACCGTTTAATTCCATTTTCTCGCCTGCTGTATTGATACCGTCATCACTTGCAGTGATATCAATCGTTCCATCGTTGATCGTCACCGTCAGGCCTTCCAGACCTTCATAACTCTCTGTCACGGTGATCGTACCACCATTTACTATCAGTGCATCATCTGCATGCACACCATCATCGCCTGTCGCAAGCGTGTATGTTCCATCTGCGATCGTAATATTTGCGTTGCTGTGGATGGAATCATCTGCGGAATCAATCTGGTAAGTTCCTCCATTTAAGTACATGCCGCCACCTGCCTTGATTCCTTTTGTGCTGGTGCCGCTCTCGTCGGTTGTGGTATGCTGTGGCATATTTTCTCCGTCCGGCTTTTCGCCCATCTGTGGCATGCTTTCTCCGTCCGGTTTCTCGCCGTTTTGTGGCATTCCGCCACCCGGTCCACCCGGCACATCTGACTCATGCGTTTTCAGACTGTTTGCAGCGCCGCCCCCAGCTGTGATGTCAAGTGTTCCATCCTCGATCTGCACGATATTGGAAGCGTCCATGCCATCGCCATCACTTGTAATCGTAAAATCACCATCTGCAATATAAATATAGCCCTTTTCTTCATCATCTGCATTTTCCGCATGAATGCCATCTTTTTCTGCGGTTAAAATAAAGGTTCCATCTGCGATACGCACACTGTCTTTTCCCGATAATGCGTGCCCTGCTGCTGTGATATCGTATGTACCGCCTGTGATTTTCAGATCATCTTTGGATACAATTCCATGTCCTTCTGCTGATATGATCGTCAGACTTCCAGTGCCGTTTAACGTAAGGTCTGATTTTGCAAAAATCACGGCATCAATGTTGTTGTCGTCAATCGCAACATACTCATCCGTATTGCGAAGCGTATTCTGCGATCCTTCTGCAAGCGTTACAAATACTTTCTCTGCGCTTTTTACATACACGGCTGCACTTGAAGCACAGGTAATGTCCACATTATCAAATACGATCTGCACTTTCGCATTATCTGCATCCACCACAATCTGTCCTTCCGACAGTGTTCCGGAAAAAATATATGTCCCTTCTGCCGTGATCGTCACCATCTGTCCATCGATCACAACGCCATCCGTTTCCCCCGTGATACCATCATCGGAAAGTGTGACATAAACTGCCCCACTCTCCTCATAGGTTCCTGCCAGATCCCGCTCAGTAAACATATCTGCACTTGAAAAAGTTCCTGCTTCACTCTGTGCTGATGTTTCTTCTGCATTTGTTTCTGTTTCCGAGGAAACAACATTGCCAGTACTGCTCTTTGCCCCTGTACAGCCTGCCACTGCCGTCATGGATAATGCCATGGCAAAAAACAACGCCAGCAGTTTTTTTCTTCTATAACTCATTGACATTTGCCTCCTGTCTCATCATACTGATTTCCAGATTTCCGTTTCTGCATCTCAATTCATCGAGAAATGTTTTCTCTTCCGCATTGTCTTTTAACGTCACATGATAGGTAAGTTTGTAAAGACTTCCCATATTGGAGGTTTTCACAGCGACTACTTCACAGGATGATAAATATTTTTCAAAAAGATCATCAAATGCTGCTCCGTAATTTAAATCCTCCGGGATTGTGATACGAAGTGTTTTCTCCCTTACTTCTGCTTTTTTTACACCGAATCCGGTCACATTTAACACAAACATCACGGCTCCCATAATGAGTGAAAACAGTACTGCAAATCCAAGATACCCCATCCCTGCGATCAGTCCTGCCGCCATTGCAAGAAAAATAGTTCCGATCTCTTTTGCAGTTCCCGGCACAGAACGGAAACGTACAAGCGAAAATGCTCCTGCCACAGCCACTCCGGCACCTACATTTCCGTTTACCATCATGATAACAATGCAAACGATTGCCGGAAGCATTGCGAGTGTCACTGCAAAGCTTGTCGTATAGCGGCTTTTATAAGTGTAAACCCATGTGATGAATGCCCCGATCAGCAGTGACACCACAATACAGAGCAAAAAATCCGGCACGTAAATCACCGCCGCACCTGCTGTATCAAAAATTCCTGTAAATAAATTGTTTAACATATTAATTTCTCCATTTCTTTTTTAACATTTTATTGCCTGCTACACAACCTCATCTCCGGTAAACACAAAGAAATTTTCCGGTGGACAGCTTCTTCTCTGCTCTCTCGCATAAATCGTGCGGTAGGCGGTCGCATATTTGGAAAATGACGTTTTGTAAATCTGATTTTCTGTCAGAAAATGAACCATCCAGAGCGGTATTGCGCCCGCCGTTTTCACTTCCATAAGCACTTTATTTTTATCTAAAATTGCTTCTCCGTAAATTCCTTTACAGAGAGAAAGATCGTAATTTCTCCAGAGAATGTTCTGATCAAACGTGATCCGGAACTCGTGATCGTCCTTCGCATAAAAAGCTTCTCTCTCATAGGAAAGCATCACTGCCGGAGCCAGCTTTTTATAATTTTTCAGACAGTAATCGATTTCTCTGGTGATCTGTGTGTCTTTTACTTTTTCATGAAAAAGCAGGTAACGTTCTGCCTCGTCCTCCGTCATTGCAATTCTTCTTTTGTATACAACTGACTCATACTTCTTTTTCAGTTCCACAAAAACGGTCGTGTCCTTGTCTGCCGTGCCGTAACTTCTCAATCTCAGTTTTTCTTTATAAACCGGGTGTTCCATTGATCTTTGGATCAGCAGATAGTCCGGTGTATCAAAGTAGAGACTGCATATTGTACTCACTCCATGCTCGTCTGCGGTCATGTACTGTTTCATTTGATTTTTTAACAGTTCCGCCTGCGTGATATCCAACATATATTTGATCTCACACCTTTTAAATATCATCTGATCTGCCATAAGTGTCTCCTTTCCTTTGCGCATATCTTATCAGGCGAACCTTAAATGAACTTAAAAAAAAGAAACCATCCTTTAAAAAATGGTTTCTTTGTCATGTTTCATTATGTTTTTCTGTTATCTGGATTCGGACTGGATTTCGGCGATGGCGGTGTGGCGTTGACCGATTTCTTTGCCGGCTTCCTCGCCCTGCTTATACGCCTCATCTGAATATTTTCTCATTATTTCACACACTGCGT
>OHTG01001186.1_pt1 | contig 11429 bp, 9 predicted proteins | sample 1578761 | NCBI WGS metagenome assembly OHTG01 (sample SAMEA3879536, study PRJEB24766) | human gut metagenome | biome: human-associated habitat; feature: feces | place: USA | collected 1985/1987
ACATCCGGGGCGGCGTGACACCGAATTTTTTCAGGACGAACTCGGTCTCCTGATTCATTTTACCGGCACGGCGCGGCTCACAGACCAGCGTGCTGGTGCGGTTTTTGAGCTCCGCATAGGCAATGGCGGAGCAGATGGAATCGGTATCGGGGTTGCGGTGCCCGATGACCACGACCTTGTGTGCTTCTTTTGGCATAGGTTGTTCCCCTCTCTGGGTCAGATTCATTTACCTTCCGATCGGCCCCATACCCCAAACCACCGGGCGCTGCGCACGGTGCAGAACTGGTGTGTCAGCACCCGCGACTGTCCGGCATCTTTTTCTTGACAGCGCCCCAAAAATCGTCTATTCTTGACCTGAATTTTTTCTCTTTGGAGGTCACCCCATGAAAAAGCTGTTCCGCGCCCTTTCCCTCTGCCTGACGCTGGCCCTGTGCGTGTCCGGCAGCACCGCCGCGCTGGCCGAGGCTCCCGCCGCCACGCCCGCCCCCCAGGACGAACGTGTCATCACCGATGTAAGCCCCCTTGAGGATCAGATCCGCAACATCGTCGGCTTTACCACCAGCACCGGCGGCCCCTACGATTTTGAGCAGGCCGATCATAAATCTGCCGTGCAGGCCTACGGTGCAGAACCCGCCGAGGGTGCCGTGGCCCTGCTGCGCATCTACGCCCGGGCCGAGGACCGGGGCGATGCCTCCATCAATTCCAGCGGCCACTCCTTCCTCTCGGTGCGGAACGTTTCGGACCACGACATCGAGGTGGGCGGCCTGCGGATCGCGCCCGACACCGAGATGACCTTCAGCCCCCGCGGCAACCGCTGGGAGCACACCGGCATCTGGTACAATCTGGAGGGCTACTACAAGCGCTATCTGGCCGATTCCTACTACCAGAACATCTATGCTGTCCAGACTTCGCTGGATCAGGGCCAGCTGGACGTGGTCAACCGCAACCTTGCCAAATCTGACCACTGGTCGGCCTACTTCAACTGCGCCGCCTTTGCCGAGAGCATGTGGAACGCTGTCTGCGCCGACACCCTTTCCGCCGGGCAGCCCTACACCCCGGAGAACCTGCGGAACGACATTCTGGCCAAGTACGGCGATCTGGCCGCGTACAACCCCCAGGTCCCCTACGACTACATCGTTTATTACGGCTCCAGCCTGACCCCCAGCAAAGAGTTTGCCTGATTTTTTGATTTGTTGGATACAACATCTTGATTTTCACGTCATTCCGCGCTATCATGGGAGTGTTTGAATCCACGCGCCAAGGGAGGACACCATGACAGACGCATCGACCACATCAAGACCGCTGTTCAACCGTCAACAGCTCATTTCACTTTTCCTGCCGCTGGTGGCAGAGCAGGCCCTCAGCATCTCCATCGGTCTGGCGGACACCCTGATGGTCTCCTCGGTGGGCGAAGCCGCCGTTTCGGGCGTGAGCCTGGTGGACTCCTTCAACGTGCTGATGATCCAGCTGCTCAGCGCACTGGCCACCGGCGGCGCGGTGGTCGCCAGCCAGTACATCGGCCACCGGGAGCCCAAGCGGGCCAAGGCCAGCGCCGCCCAGATCATGTTCATTATGATCTCGCTCAGCGTGGTCACCGCCGTCATCGTGGCGGTGGGGCGGCACGCCATCCTGCGGGGCATCTTCGGCTCCATTGACGCGGATGTGATGCGCTACGCCGAGACCTATTTCCTGCTCTCGGCCCTGAGCTATCCCTTTATCGGCGTGTACAACGCCGGTGCGGCTCTGTTCCGCGCCCAGGGCAACAGCAAGATCAGTATGCTTTCCAGCCTGGTGATGAACGTGGTGAACATTGGCGGCAACGCCATCCTGATCTACGGGTTCGGCATGGGCGTGATGGGTGCGGCCACCGCCAGCCTCGTGAGCCGGATGATCGCCTGCTTCACCGTGATGTTCCTGCTGCAGAAGCCGGACTGTGCGCTGCGCATCGACCGCCTCACCGACCTGAAGCCCGACCTCGACCTCATCAAGCGCATCCTGAAAGTCGGCATTCCCGCCGGCATCGAGAACGGCATGTTCCAGATCGGCAAGCTGTCGGTCTCCAGCCTGACCTCCACCCTTGGCACGGCGGCCATTGCCGCCAACGCGGTAGCCAATACCACCACCACTTTCCTGAACATCCCCGCCAACGCCGTGGGCATGGCTGCCCTGACCGTGGTGGGCCAGTGTCTGGGCGCGGGCGAAAAGGAGCAGGCGGTGTACTACTCCCGCCGCCTGATGCTGACCGCCTACTGCGGCGCGTGGGTGATGAACCTTTCGGCCTTCTTCTTCGCCAACCGGTTCGCGGTGTCCCTGTTCAACCTCTCGCCGGAGGCGCAGGCCATGGCGCTGGACATCATGGTGTGGTTCAACATCGTTTCCCTGTTCGTGTGGCCGTCCAGCTTTACCCTGCCCAACATCCTGCGCGCTGCCGGTGATGCCCGGTTTACCATGACCGTGAGCATCGTGTCCATGTGGGCGTTCCGGGTGGGCTTCTGCTATCTGGCAGTGCTCTGCTTCGGCGGCGGGTTGCTGAGCATCTGGATGGGTATGTATCTGGACTGGGTGTTCCGCTCGCTGTGCTTCTACCTGCGCTTCCGCCGGGGCAGCTGGCTGGAGCAGAGTGTGATTTGATACGATTCAATTTCAGGACAAAGGAATGTCTGCGGACGCTCCTTTGTCCTATTTTTATTTGCAGATGCTTTTGGGCACGAACCCTCTCAGGCGCTGCGCGCCAGCTCCCCCGAAGGGGGAGCTTTTCAGCGTCTACTGGTCAGCAGCAATAAAGCTCTGCCTGAGAGGGTTTTGTACAACAGCCTTTTACAAATATTTTTTGATCTTTTGCCTCAGATGCAGGAAACCGCCGTTTTAAATCGTATTATCAACAGAAGATTGCTGATATTTTTTACAAGTTCCACAAATTATTTTTTCAGCGCTTGACAAAGTTTTCACCTTTCGTTCTTGCAATCTTCATCGTTCGGGCGTATAATTTCTCAATGCTATCAGACTTTGCTCTTCTGCAAAAAGGAGGCTATTCTATGAAACGCAGCTGGCTTGCGCGCCACCCCATCGGGTTCATGGCGCTGTATACGATATTTTATCTTTCCGTTTTTCACTATCTGGAGGCAAACGTCCCCCTGCGCAGCATTCTGGTGCACTGCCGTCTGGACGATCTGATCCCCTTCTGCAAATATGCGGTGATCCCCTACTTTGCATGGTTTTTGTGGATTCCCTTCACCCTGTTCTATCTGCTGTGGAAGGCCCCGCGGGAGGACTTCTGGCGGCTGTGCCTGCCGCTGTTCTCCGGCATGACCATTGCACTGGCGTGCTACGCGGTGCTGCCCACCGCGCTGGACCTGCGCCCCTACTGGGTGCCGGGCAGCGATATCTTTGCGCAGACTGTGCGCTTTTTGTACCGCACCGACACCGCCACCAACGTCTGCCCGTCCATCCATGTGTTCAACTCGGTGACGCTGCTGCTGGCGTACTACCGCAGCCGCATCTTTGATGCGCCCCGCCGCCGCTGGATGCGTCCCGCAGCCGCTGGATGCGTCCCGCAGCCGCTGTGCTGTGCGTTTCTATCGTCTGCTCCACCGTGCTGCTCAAGCAGCACAGCTGCATTGACGTAGCCTTGGGTGCGCTGCTGGCACTGGCGCTGGACAGCGCCTTTACCGCCCTCGAGCGCAGCCAGCTGCCGCAGGTGCGGAGAGCATAAGGAAGAAAGAAAAAGCGACCCCTGTCAGCGCCTTTGGCGCTGGCAGGGGTCGCTTTTTCATTTCCTTTTTTAAAACAGCCCCTCGGGCAGGCAGATATCCTGCTTGGGGACTTTTGTCCACGCAAAGTCCGGCACAAGGCTTTCCGGGGTGCGGGGGGCAGGCTCCGGCTGCAAGCCGTAAGCATACGCCAGCTTGCCGATGATCTCCGGGGCGGTATATTTTGCCCGCAGATTTTCAAGGCTCTGGTCGCCGTCCCGCTTGGACAGCCGCCGCCCGTCCGCTGCCAGCAGCAGCGGGCAGTGGGCAAAACGGGGCGGCTGCAAGCCCAGCAGACGGTACAGGTACAGCTGCCGCGCCGTGGAGGAAAGCAGGTCTGCCCCGCGCACCACCTCAGTAACGCCCATGCGGGCATCGTCCACCACCACCGCCAACTGATAGGCAAACACGCCGTCTGCCCGGCGCAGATAGAAGTCGCCGCAGTCCCGCAGCAGGTTCTCCGTGTGGGTGCCCATGCAGCCGTCCGTAAAGGTGATTTCCTCGTCCGGCACCATCAGGCGGTAGGCAGGGGCTTTCTTTTTGCGCTTTTCCGCGATCTCTTCCGGCGTCAGTCCCCGGCAGGTGCCCGGGTAGATGACGTTGCCGTCCGAGGTGTGAGGTGCGCTGGCGGCGTGCAGCTGGGAGCGGGAGCAAAAGCAGGGGTACACCAGCCCCATCTGCTCCAGTTTGCGGTAGCTTTCGGTATAGATGTCCCCGCATTCGCTCTGGTAATAGGGTGCGTGTGCGCCGCCGGTGCTGCCGCCCTCGTCCCATGTAAGCCCCAGCCACGCAAGGTCCTGCTCCAGCAAGTCGGCGTAAACGCGGGGGCAGCGCTCGGCGTCCAGGTCCTCGATGCGCAGCACGATGCGCCCGCCCTGACTTTTTGCGCTGAGCCATGCCAGCAGGCTGCACGCCAGATTGCCCAGATGCAGCCGTCCGCTGGGGCTGGGCGCAAAGCGCCCGGTGACCGGGCGGTTTTGGGATACAGGGACTTGGTTTTGCATGGGTGTGCTTCCTTTCGCTTTTACTGGTTTTTTCTCATTATAAGCCCTTGCTGTGCAAAGGTCAATGCGCATAAAAAAGCCGCCGCAGGCGGCAATGCCTGCGGCGGCTGTAAGGTCGGCTGCTCAGTGCAGCTCCGGCCAGTAGCCCTTGTTGGCTTCGATCATATCGTCCAGAATGGCCTTGGCAACGCTCATGCTGGGCACAGTCTTGTTCAGGGTGAAGGCCTGCAGCACCTTCTCGTAGCTGCCTTCCACGCAGCCCTCTACCAGCAGCTTTTCGCTGTTGAGCTGCTGCATCATCAAGCCCTGCTGGAACAGCGGGATGTTGTCCCGGGCAATGACCTCCGGGCCGTTCTTGCCGATGTAGGCGGGCAGCTCCACCATTGCGTCATAGGGCATATTGGGGATCGCGCCGCGGTTCTCGGTGATGATGAGGAAGCGTGCTTTGGTGTCGTTCTTCAGCGCAGCGGAAAGATCTGCGATCCAGTCGCCGTGGCTGCCGGCATAGAAGGTGTTGGCGTCCACCTCGCCGGTCTTGAGGTAGTGGTCGATGCCGTCGAACAGGTTCTTTTCGCGGGTCTCCTCCACCTCGTTGGCGCGGGTGTGGTTCGGGTCCGAGTGCTCCACGAACTCCTTGGCCTGCAGATAGTAGTTCAGGTAGGTGTTGGGCAGATACTCCGGGAAGTTTTCCATGATCTCGTACTCGCCCTTCCACACATAGTACCAGCTGCCCTTGGTGTGGCGGTTCTGGTTGCTGGAGGAGGTCAGCGCGCCCATGCCCTTGAGGTAGCTTTCCGGCAGAAGGATCTGGTTCTCCTTGATGTAGGCGCGCAGCTTGGGCATCAGATCCTCGCCGTGGTACTGGATGGAGGTGAACCAGCCGAAGTGGTTCAGGCCAAAGTAATCGTAAACGATCTCCTTCTTGTTCTGGATGCCCATGGCAGCTGCCACCACGTCAATGATAGCGATGGGCATATCGCAGATGTTGATGATCCGTGCCTTCGGGCGCAGCTTGCGGCAGGCTTCGGATACGATGGCGGCGGGGTTGGAATAGTTCAGGATCCAGTAGTCCTTCTTGGCATACTTTTCCACATCGTCGATCAGCTTGATCATGGGGAAGATGGTGCGCATTCCGTAGGCCATGCCGCCGCAGCCGCAGGTCTCCTGTCCCACGCAGCCGTGGCGCAGAGGGATCTTTTCGTCCTGCTCACGCATGGCGTAGCCGCCCACGCGCATCTGGGCAAACACAAAAGAGGCATCCGTGTAAGCCTGCTGCACATCGGTGGTGACCACCAGCTTGATGTCGGTATTCAGTTCCTTATGCAGGACCCAGTCCACCACAACGGCAACCTTATCCTGCCGCTCCTTGTTGATGTCGAACAGACGGATCTCGTCCACTTCCAGTTCTTCCCGGCGCAGGGCGAGGGATTTGACGATACCGGCGGTAAAAGTACTACCGCCGCCAGCAATGGTAATGACCATAGTTAAACGCTCCTTTTTGTATTTTCAGGTTAGCCCGGCGCAATCCGCCGGGACGCGGTAAAGCGGTTTACTGGTTTTCCAGCTGTGCCTCCACGGCACGCTTGATATCGGCTACCTGCAGACCGTAAACGATCTGGATATCGGTACCCTTTTTCACGATGCCGCTGTTCGGCAGTTTGTTGATGGCAGCTTCGTCCAGCTTTGCGGGGTCCTTGATGTTTACCCGCAGACGGGTGAAGCAGTTGTCCACCGACAGGATGTTCTCCTTGCCGCCCAGACCGTCGATGACGCACTGCACCTCGGCGGCGTTCTTCACGCTTGCCTTCTTGGCGGGCGCATCGCTCCCCGCGGTCTCGGTGCTCACCTCTTCCCGGCCGGGGGTGTGCAGGTTAAAGGCCTTGATCAGCAGGGTGAACACCACAAAGTACACTGCGATCTGGCACAGCGCCAGCAGGTACAGGGTGGGATAGTTGGTCTTATCTGCACCGGCGGAAAGGTTCATCAGAATCGAGCCGAGGAGGTTGGTGGTAAAGCCGGTGACATGGAAGATGTGCAGCAGCACGATGAACAGGCCGGAGATGCAGGCGTGTGCCACCCACAGGATGGGCGCAGAGAAGCAGAACATGAAGTCCAGCGGCTCGGTGATGGAGGCCAGAGAGGCGGTAAAGGCCAGCGGCACCAGAACGGCAGCGGTCTTTTTGCGGTTCTCCTTGCGGGCACAGAAGATGAAGGCCGCCACGATGCCAAAGTAGCCGAAGGTCTTGGTGAAGCCGGTGTACATCCACACGATGCCGTCCGAGAAGGGCAGACCCATGCTGTACTCCATCATCATGACGATGTAGGAGCCGGTGTAGGTGGCATCGCCCACGGTCAGGCTGTTGCCCAGTGCAGAGAACTGGAAGGGGGTGTAGATGAGGTGGTGCAGGCCGGTGGGGATGAGGAAGCGCTCCAAGAAGCCGTACAGGAACAGGCCGAAGTTGCCGGAGGTGGCGATCAGATCGGTCAGTGCACTGATGACGTTCTGCACCGGCGGCCAGAAGAAGCAGGAGCCAAAGCCGAACAGGATGGAAAAGACCACCATGCAGGTAAAGGACCAGCGGTTGCCGGAGTAGATCTGGGTGATAATGCCCTTGAACTGCTTTTCACAGGTGCGGTTGTACACCCAGCCGCAGACCAGACCCAGCAGGATGCCGCCGAACACGCCCATATCCACCGTCTGGATGCCGAACACGGTGGACTGACCGGTGCCGTACAGACCCACCATCGGGTCAGCCTCGGCCAGCATACCCAGCTGGGTCAGGGTGACGTTGCCGGCGGTCAGGTACATAAAATAGCTCATCAGGCCGATGATGGCAGCCTGCTGCTTGTTCTTTTTGGCCAGCGCCGCTGCGATGCCTACGCAGAACATCAGGCTGAGGTTATTGATGATGACCATGATGCAGTTGTAGATCAGCTGTCCCAGCAGCTTGATGGGGGTCCACTGCAGAACGGGGATCATCGCACTAAGGCTTGTGCTGGTAAGCAATGCGCCCAGCACAAGGATCAGGCCTGCTGCCGAGATATACGACAGCGGTGAGAGCATGGCTTTGGAGAACTTTTCCAAGCCATTCATGACTTTTTCTTTCATCGTGTAATACTCCTCACTTTTTGACTTGACTGTTTGGGGGGATGATTTCTATTCCGCAGGGCTTCCGGACGCCCTGTTGAAACATTTTAACCAACGATCTTGGTCAGGTGGATGAGCAGATAGACCTGCTCCTGATGATCCAGCTCATAATCAAATTCCTGCCGCAGATAGGCATTGATGCGCTGTAAGCACACCTCGTTGCGGCTGTCGCGCTGCAAAAGCACCGTATACATGGATTCCAGCCCGGCGTCCTGCCACGGGGTGTGCCGCAGGATGCGCGCCGCCAGAAACTTGAGGTGCACGGTCAGGCGGGTGGTCTCAAGGCTTTCTTCCTCAAAGGTGCAGTGATAGGTGTCGCAGATGATCTCCTTGACCGCCTTGACGAACTTTACGGTATCATACGCCAGTGCACCGTCCGCCGCACCGGCTACCAGATGCAGGGCAATGTAGCCCGCTTCGTCCTCCGGCAGCTGTACGCCGCAGAACTGCCGAACAAGTTCCAGCGCCCTTTGCCCCACTGCGTACTCCTTCGGGTACAGCATCCGGGTCTCCGAGAGCACGAGGTTGGGCAGAAAAGTACCCTTTTCCACACGTTCCAGCGCAAAACTGATGTGGTCCACCAGCGAGATGGTGCTTTTGCTGCTGAGCAGGATGCCCTGCTCCTCTGCCGCCAGCGAGATGCGCTCGGCGGCCTGCATCACCTGCGGGGTGACGTTATCCAGCATCTTGAGGAACTTGGTCTGCAGCTCGTTCTGCACATAGTACACCTTGGAAACGCGGCTTTTGTCGATCACGTCCCCCGGGCGGCGGCCAAACCCAAGCCCGTTGCCCACGAGAATGGCTTCCCTGCCGTCCGGCATGACCACCGACACCGCATTGTTATTGAATACCTTTACAGCCTGCATCGCCGCACTCCTCCGCTTCCATGCCGCAGCTTTTGTGAAAAAGAAAAAGGGCACAAGAACCAAAGGGATGCCGTTGCCGCCTTCCCTCTGATGCTCATGCCTGATCGAACAGTTACACGCACTGATAAATTCACTTGTCTGCCTTTGTTTATACGAGCCAGCGCAGGAAATGTCAATGTGTTGAACTACCCGAAATTCAAGCTATATTTTTGTATATCCTGCACAGGTCTGCTTGAAATTCGTCCTGCGCGGAACGATTGACAACGCCGTGCGCAGAACGTATACTTAGAGTGTAGATCCCGCTTTGCTCCGGCGGCTTGCCGGGGCACCAGTTACGGAGGTTTTTCTTATGACATCGAAATATATCCGCTCCCTTGCGCTGCTGCTGTGCGCCGCTTTACTGGGCTGCCTGCTGGCAGCCTGCAACGGCTCTGCCGACAGCAGCCCCGCATCCAGCGCTGCACCCGCCTCGGACAGCGCATCCGCTTCCGGCAGCAGTGAGCTGCCCTCCTCCACCACAGAGGCCAACACCGGAGAGCTGAACCCCGGCAACTTCGACGAGAACTCGGTGTTCTCCATCACCGGCACAGAAAACGCCTTTGCGCCCTGTCTGGGCTGGGGGCCCGGGGTATCCGGCTGCTCCTTGAAATCGGTCATCGCGGCGGCATCGCTGCTGCAATGGGCCGAGGGCGCACGGATGTCCAGCCGCTCCCCGGAGGCCATTCAGGATGCCTTTTACAGCTGGTACGACGGCCTGACCGACAACCAGCAGGAAGGCTTTGCCGAGGCTTGGCCGCTGGTCAAGGACGCCGCGCTGGACCTGCTCAGCGACAAGGACAGCATGACCGGCCGCATCGCGGACGCAGGGCTGGACGCTGACACCCTGCCCGGCTGCACCCTGAAAAACTGGCAGGCGCTGCAAAGCGTGCTGGACGATATCGTGCCGGAGACGAACGGCGAGGCTTAAACGCAACCTGAAACTTTAAAGCGCAATGGGGCGCTGACCGTGTGGTCAGCGCCCCATTTTGTCTTTATACCTTTTTCAGCACATACTGGCGGGTGCCCATGCCCACCTTCTCGGCCTGTTCAAGGGTGGCCTTCCACTCGATGTTGGGGTTGGAGTCCTTGAAGTTGTCGTGGTAGCAGTTCCAGCCCGGCTTTGCAAGGTTCGTGCCCAGCTGGCTGTTGGGCAGCGGGGCGGCGTTCAGGCAGGCGTCCACGCAGGCCTGGTCCAGCGCCACAGGGTCAAAGGACGCAAAGATGCCGATATCCGGCAGGATGGGTGCATCGTTCTCGCAGTGGCAGTCGCAGTTGGGGCTGATGTCCTGCACCAGAGAAATATGGAAGCAGGGGCGGTCGTGGCAGACTGCGGCGGCGTACTCGGCCATCTTGCGGTCCAGCAGCTCGTTGGCACAGTCGTTGGGAGAATAGATGGCGTCAAAGCTGCACGCGCCGATGCAGCGGCCGCAGCCCTTGCACTTGTCGTAGTCGATGACCGCCTTGTTTTCGGCATTGTAAGTAATGGCGTCCGAGCCGCACTCCTTGGCGCAGCGGTGGCAGCCGCGGCACAAGCCCTCCTGCACGGCGGGCTTGCCGGCAGCGTGCTGCTCCATCTTGCCCGCGCGGGAGCCGCAGCCCATGCCGATGTTCTTGATGGCACCGCCGAAGCCGGTGGACTCGTGGCCCTTGAAGTGGGTCAGGCTGATGAACACGTCCGCATCCATGATGGCGCGGCCGATCTTGGCGGTCTTGCAGTATTCGCCGTTCGGCACCGGCACTTCCACTTCATCCGTGCCGCGCAGACCGTCACCAATGATCACCTGACAGCCGGTGGTCATGGGCCAGAAGCCGTTCAGCTGGGCGCAGCTCAGGTGCTCCAGCGCATTCTTGCGGCTGCCCGGGTACAGGGTGTTGCAGTCGGTCAGGAAGGGCATACCGCCCTGCTCCTTGCACAGGTCTGCCACCACCTTGGCGTAGTTGGGACGCAGAAAAGCCAGATTGCCCAGCTCGCCGAAGTGCATCTTGATGGCCACGAACCGGCCGTCCATGTCGATGTCCTTGATGCCGGCGGCAATGCACACCCGGCGCAGCTTTTCCAGCAGGCTGGTGCCCACCGGACAGCGGAAATCCGTATAGTAAACTTTGGATGCTTCCATGGTGTTTTTCCTCCCATATCCTTCCGGCGGCGTCTGCCGCGCGGTCTCTCTTTTATTCAGTATAGCACACCCGGCCGAGCGGTGTAAACAGAAAATGGAGCAGCGCCGTTTTTCTCTGCCCATTTTGGGGTTGACAGTCCTGCCCTGCGGTGTTATCTTATATCGGTTCCAAAAAACAGAACGGATGTCAAGATACAGGAGTTATTTCTATGAACGATTTTGATACATTCCGGCGCGAAGCCGTAGCCGCCGTCCGGGTGGCGCTGCAATGGTTCTTTCTGGCCGTTCCCATGGGTCTGCTCTGTGGATTTCTGGGCACCTTGTTCCACCTTGCTGTCGAGCACGCGACAGAACTGCGCGCCGCGCAGCCCTGGCTGCTGTTCCTTTTGCCTGTGGCAGGTCTGCTCATCACTGCCCTTTATAAGGTAACAAAGTGCGAGGGCGTGGGCACCAACAACGTTATCCGCGCCGTGCAGAGCGGCGAGCCGGTCAGCATCCTGCTGGTG
>OHTG01001192.1_pt1 | contig 11366 bp, 7 predicted proteins | sample 1578761 | NCBI WGS metagenome assembly OHTG01 (sample SAMEA3879536, study PRJEB24766) | human gut metagenome | biome: human-associated habitat; feature: feces | place: USA | collected 1985/1987
AGTTTCTACGTGGGCGATGTGAAGAAGGAGGACATCCATGCAAAGTTTGAGGATGGCGTCCTGCACATCCAGCTGCCCGCTCCTCAGCAGACAAAGGCTCTGCCTGAGAACCCGAATCTGATCGAGATCGAGTAAATGCCGACCGTGTACGCCAAGGCATAACGTATATAGGATGCCCCCGGAGAGCTGCAATAAGCCCTCCGGGGGCATTTTTGTGTTCAGGCTTTCGACGACGGAGAGGGGAGAAAGTACCTGTTTTTGCCAGAAAACTTTATTTTTCCACCGTTTCGTGGTATCCTTATAAGGCGCACGCAATACAGTCCTGCGGCTGCACTGGCAGCGGCTGCGGACTGCGTGCGGCAAAAAAAGAACGTATAGAAGAGAAAAGGGGGATAAAAGTCATGGGCGAATTTGCCTTTCAGACTTTACGGGAAAGTATCACCTCTGCCATCAGGAGCAAGATCCTTACCGGGGAATTACAGCCGGGCGTAAAGCTGGCCGAGCAGAAACTGGCCGAGGAGTTTGGCTCCAGCCGGGCACCCATCCGGGAGGCGCTGCGGCAGCTGGAACAGGAGGGCATGGTTGAATATTCGCGCAATGTGGGCTGCTCGGTGCGCCGGGTAAAGCCGGAGGACGCCTACGAGATCTATCTGCTGCGGGCAAATCTGGAAATGACGGCGCTGCGCTATTTTGACTGCAAATTCCCGGAGGAGGATCTGCGCACCCTGCGCGGCATCTTAGAGGAGATGCGCAATGTCCGGCCGGGGGATCTTTCGCAAATCGTGGAGAACGACAACCGCTTTCATGCGGTCATCGTGCAGCGGGCAGGGCTGCCCAGACTACTGAAATTCTGGGACGACCTGAACTACGGCAACCTGCTTGTTGGGGCGAACAGCGGCTCCAACCACGAGACGCTGGCGCAGCGGCAGAACGGCATTCACACCAAGCTGTACGAGGCGCTGGCAAGCGGCGACACCGAGGTTGCCTGCCGCGCCGTCTACGCCCACTACATGGAGCCCATGGAGCGGATGCGCAGCGCGAACAGCGCCGTACAGGCAGCGGACGAAGCAGCAAAATAAGGGGAATTTGGCTGACCGTCTAAATTTTGACCAATCATTTTATGGAAATTGCAGATTGTCTACAATCTGCAATTATGCTATACTATCAAAGTGATCGGTCGAGTACTGCTGTATTTTAGTAAAATTGCAAAGTATATGCGGAACCTTGGCCTTCTTACAGGAACTTCCGCCCTGTGTGGAAAAGAAAGAGAGGAATTGTCCGCATGTCTAACAAAGAAAAAGCCACAAAGATCTCGTGGCTTACCCTTGCCTTCATGGCCTTTTCTACGGTCTGGGGCTTCGGCAACATTACCAACGGCTTTGTGTACTTTAACGGTCCGCAGGTCATCTTCAGCTGGATCTTTATGTTTGTCCTGTACTTCATCCCCTATGCGCTGATGGTGGGTGAGCTGGGCTCTGCCTTTAAAAACGAGGGCGGCGGCGTCAGCTCCTGGCTGCACCAGACCACCAACGCAAAGCTGGCCTACTACGCCGGTTGGACCTACTGGGCCTGCCACATCACCTACATTGCCAGCAAGGGCAGCGGCTTTTTGAAGGCGCTGAGCTGGGCAATTTTCCGCAATGCGGAGACTTACGATTCCTTCCCCACCCGCTACATCCAGCTGGCTACCTTCTGCATCCTGCTGCTGGGCTGCTACATTGCAAGCTTGGGTCTGAACCCTCTGAAAAAGCTGCTGACTGCCGCAGGCACCTGCACCTTCGTCATGTCCCTGCTGTACATCGTGATGATGTTCGCTGCCCCGGCCATCAACCCCACGGCAGAGTACGTCCACGCAAACCTGAGCTTCAGCAGCCTCATTCCCAACTTCAACGTCACCTACTTCACGTCTCTGTCCATTCTGGTGTTCGCTGTGGGTGGCTGCGAGAAGATCTCTCCCTACGTCAATAAGGTCGAGAACCCCAGCAAGGGCTTCCCCCGCGGCATGATCGCGCTGGCCGTCATGGTGGTCACCTGCGCCATTCTGGGCACGCTGGCCATGAGCCGTATGTTCGACCCCGCCGTCATCAACGCCAGCGCAGAGAGCTTCAACGCCTATGTCGCCAACAGTTCCTACTGGGCTTTCCAGAAGCTGGGTCAGTACTACCATGTGGGCGATCTGTTCATGATCATCTACGCCCTGTGCAACGTCATCAGCCAGCTCGCCGTGCTGATCTTGAGCATCGACGCACCGCTGCGTATGCTGCTGGATAACGAGCACACCAAGCAGTTCATCCCGCAGGCTCTGCACAAGGTCAACGCCCACGGCGTGCACAGCAACGGCATCAAGATGGTGGCGGTGCTGTCCGGCTCCATCATTCTGGCACAGTCCTTCGTGCCCGGTGCTGCTGCCGTTCTGCGCCAGCTGACCAAGCTGAACTCTGTGTGTATGCCTATGCGCTATCTGTGGGTGTTTGCCGCCTACATCGCCCTGCGCAACGCCTACGATACCATCCCCGCCGAGTACCGCTTTGTCAAGAATCAGGCCGTGGCCAAGTTCTTCGGCGGCTGGTGTTTTGCCGTTACCGCCGTGTGCTGCGTACTGGGTATGTATGATAAGGACCCCTTCACCTTTGCACTGAACGTCATCACCCCCGTGGTGCTGACCGTACTGGGATTCATTCTGCCCGCCCTAGCAAAGCGCGAGCAGACTGCTGCAAAAAAGTAACCTGAATATGCTTAAAAAGGGCCGGTCAGCATTGACCGGCTCTTTTCAGATACACCCAAGGAGGTTTATTTTTATGATCGCATCCGAAGTCCGTGAAATGCTGTCCTTCATCGACGGCAACCCCACCGCATACCACACCACCGCCGCTGTGCGGGATATCCTGCTGAAAGCAGGTTTTGCAGAGCTGCTGGAAAGCCGCAAGTGGGCGCTGGAACCCGGCAAGGACTACTTTGTCTGCCGCAACGGCTCCAGCATCATCGCCTTCCGCATGGGCGACCAGCTGGAAAATTACAGCTTCAACGTTGCCGCCGCCCATACGGATTCTCCCTGCTTCCGCATCAAGGAGAACGCCGAGATCCACATGGAGCAGAACTACACCAAGCTGAACACCGAGGGCTACGGCGGCATGATCTGCGCCACATGGATGGATCGTCCGCTGTCTGTGGCAGGTCGTGTGCTGGTGCAGGAGAACGGCGCTATCGTATCCCGTCTGGTGGCACTGGACCGCGACCTGCTGATGATCCCCAGCGTGGCCATCCACATGAACCGCGAGGTCAACGATAAGGCTTCCTTCAACAAGCAGGTGGATATGCTGCCTGTGCTGGGCGGCGCCTGCGAGGAGGGCGCGCTGAAAAAGCTGATCGCAGAGGAGCTGAAGGTGTCCGAGGAGCAGATCCTTGGCAGCGATTTGTTCCTCTATGTGCGGGAAAAGGCCACCGTCTGGGGCTGCAACGAGGAGTTCATCTCCTGCGGCCGTCTGGACGACCAGCAGTGCGTTTACGGCATCCTGAAAGGTCTGCTGACCGCCAAGAACGCCCGCTCCATCGGCGTGGCGGCCTTCTTTGATAACGAGGAAGTCGGCTCCGGCACCAAGCAGGGCGCAGCTTCCACCTTCCTGTACGATGTGCTGCACCGCATTGCCCAGAGCCTTGGCGGCAACGATGAGGACTTCCACCGTGCGGTGGCTTCCAGCTTTATGGTCAGCGCCGACAACGCCCACGCCGTGCACCCCAACCACCCGGAGCACACCGATGTGAACAACTGCACCTACATGAACAAGGGCGTGGTCATCAAGACCCACGCAGGTCAGAAGTACACCAGCGATGGCATGAGTGTTGCCGCCGCCCGGGAGCTGGCTGCCCGCGCCGGTGTGCCGCTGCAATACTTTGCAAACCGCTCCGATAAGGTGGGCGGCAGCACGCTGGGCAATCTGGCCATGGCACAGGTGTCCATGAACTGCGTGGACATCGGCCTGCCCCAGCTGGCGATGCACTCCTGCTACGAGACCGCCGGCGCAGAGGATACCCTCTCGCTCATCAAACTGATGCAGGAGCTGTACAGCAGCCACTTTGAAGAGACTGCTTTCGGCACCCTTTCCATCAGCAAGTAAACGGATAAAAGCATAAAAAGGACTGCTGTGCGCTGTTTTGCACGGCAGTCCTTTTTGTGTAAAAGTTGATTTTCCGTGGCCGGTTAAGCCCGGATATAGAAATCCGACGGTAGTTATGGTAAAATAAGGCATCCGGGAGCGCCGGGCGCTCCGCTGCAACATGAAAAATGGAGGTTTTCTATGAAAAAGACCTATCGCTCGCTCTTTTGTCTGCTTGCGGTGCTGCTGCTCAGCGTCAGCGTGCTGCCCTCTGCTTCGGCGCTGTTTTCCAAGAAGCTCTACTATTATGGTGTAGTAGAGGGCGTCAGCCGCACCGTGGAGGGCAAGGTGGAGTCCATTCTGGTGACTGCGGAAGAGCAGGAGACCTATCAGATGATCGTTACCGACAGCACCGTCTGGCAGGACCATGACGAAAAGACCACCTCCGACCCCGCTACCCTTGCGGTAGGCGAGCAGATCTGCGTGGTGCACGACCCGGCTGTGATGATGTCGCTGCCGCCGCAGTCGGTGGCGTATACCGTCATCCGCAACTTCCCCGCAGGCACGGATCTGGAACAGGAAGCACGGGATGCCGCCTGCCCGGTGAAAAAGTTCTTCGCCGACACCCGCAAGGCCATTTCGGACTGGTTCTATCAGACCATGCCCATCTGAGCGTAACATTCCCTCTATAACGCAAAAAACTGCTGCCCCGTACCGGATGCCAAAGCGTCCGGGCAAAGGGGCAGCAGTTTTTTATGCAAGATTATGCGTTGCTTTGCGGCAAAAGCGCTGTATACCGCTATTTATTTTCGGGGGGGTAACGCGGAAGCGCTTTACCACCTGTTCCAGTGCGCTGATGTCCACAGGCTTGGACAGGTGTTCGTCCATGCCGGCTTCCTTGCTCTTTTGCATATCCTCAAGGAAGGCGTTGGCGGTCATGGCAAGGATGGGGATGGTGCGTCCCAGCGGGTTTTCGCCGCTGCGGATGCGGCGGGTGGCTTCCAAGCCATCCATCACCGGCATCTGTATATCCATCAGGATCATGTCGTAATCGCCGGGCTTGACGCTGGCAAAGGCATCCACGATCTCCTGACCGTTGGGGCAGATGGTGCAGCTTGCGCCTTTTGTTTCCAGCAGCATTTGCAGAATCTCGGCGTTGATGGCGTTATCCTCGGCACAGAGGAACTTCATGCCGGACAGGGGAGAAGTGGTCTCTTCTTCCTCCGGGAGCGCCTGCGCCTTTTGCACCGTGTCCGCTTCGGTGTCAATGGGAAATTCCAGCACTACCTCAAAGCGGGTGCCCTTACCGGTGGCACTCTCCACGCTGATGGAGCCGCCCATCAGGTCTATGACGCTTTTGGTAATCGCCATACCCAGACCCGTGCCCTGCACCTTGTTGGTGCCGGAGCGCTCCTCACGGGTAAAGGGGTCAAAGAGGGTCTTTTGGTAGTCCGCGCTCATGCCGATGCCGTCATCCTGCACCACAAAGCGGTACCGGGCGTAGTGCTCGTTCCGGGGCAGCTCTTCCACCTCCAAACGGATGTGCCCGCCGGTGGGCGTATACTTGACCGCGTTGGAGAGGATGTTCATCAGCACCTGATTCAGACGGTTGGGGTCTGCCAGCACGTTTTCGTGCTGCAAATTGGTGCTTACCGTAAAGCTCTGACTGCGCTGACCTGCCTGCTGCCGGATGATGCTGTCCAGCTGACTGATCTGCTGGGGCAGATTCATTTTTTCCACATGCAGGGTGGTCTTGCCGCTCTCGATGCGGCTCATATCCAGAATATTGTTGATGATGCCCAGCAGCAGCTGACCGGAGCTTTCCAGCTTGCCCAGATGCTCGGCCAGCTTTTCCGGCTCGTGCAGCTCGTTTTTCATCAGGGCGGTGATGCCGATGATGGCGTTCATGGGGGTGCGGATATCGTGGCTCATGTTGGAAAGGAAGTCCGTCTTGGCTTTGCTGGCACGCTCGGCGGACTGTAACGCCTCGGCGGCAGCATCCTGCGCCCGCCGCATCTCGTCGTTGGCCTGCGTCAGCTGGATGTTATACTGCTCCAGACGGAGGTTCGTCTCTTTTTCGGCCCGCAGCTCCCGCTGCTGCTTTTCCCGCAGGAGGAACAAGCCAGCAATGACTGCCATGATCGAAAACACCGTTGCAAAGCCTACAATAACGACCATGACGATATTGACCAGCTTCTGCGTATTCACGGCCACATATTTTGCCGGAACAAGGAACGCCAGCGTCCACTGGGCGTTTTCCATCTGCTTCAGGGCGTAGTAATACTCAGTCCCGTCCAGCACGGCGTTGGAATAACAGGAGCCTGTGCGGGCAAGCCGCTCCTTTGCTACTGCAAAGGAAGAACCGTGCAGATAGGACATCTGGGAGAGCACGGTGTATACGTTATGCCCCTTCAGCAGCTCAGTGTCATTGGCGTTGAACAGCTTGAAACCGTTGTTGTCCAGTACATAGACGCTGTTGTTATTTTCGTAGGCGTCGCAGCGGAAATAATCGTTCAGCTGGGTCATACTCTGGGCGATGCCAAAGTAGCGCAGGGTGATCTCTTTCTCTCCGCTTTGCAGTGTGATGGGGGTGGAGAGCTGTTCCAGAAACACCATCCGGGAGTCGTCCACGGTCAGCGAATTGGAAACATAGCTGACCCGCTGCGGCGCGTTTTCCAGATAGTTCATTTCCCGCAGCAGACCCGTGCGGCCATACTCGGTATAATAACGCCCGGCAGCATCCACGGCGATCAGCTCGATCTGTTTTTCATGGTAATTGGAAAGCTCCGACAGCTTTTTCAGATAGCGGTAGAGATCGGTATCGGTCTCCAGCGGGGTGTAGTATAAATAATTACACTGCACATCCACCTCGTCCCAGTGGTTGTCGATCACATCCTCCAGACTGTGGAACATCTGGTGGGTGACCTCTTCCATCTGGCTCAGACGCTCGTGGTAGACAAGGTTTTGGATGTAGGTCTGGCTCATGACAAAAAGGGTCAGGATCAACACGATGCTGACAAAGCCGAAGCCCACAAACAGCTTTTTATAGATTTTGTTGTTCACATCCAGTATCTCCTGTCCGTTTTATTCAACTCCATGCGGTGTCTGCCCGGCTGATGGTGGTGTAAGCACCAAAGAAGGTTTTTGCGGCATCCATGCCCACCACGCCGCTGTCTGTCACCGTTGCTTCGGCAGCCAGCCGGTCGCTCACACCGCAGATGGCAACCTGATAGGTCTTGCCCGCCTCCGGCTGCACCGGGCTTACCAGCACATAGGGGTAGCCCTTGCCGTTGCCGTAGGCATCGTAGCCAGAAGCCAGCAGGTCGCTGATCTGCTGCCCGGTCAGGGTGACGGTCTGGATGGTGCGGTTCCAGCCGGTGGGCAGGATGACCGAAAGGTCGTAATCCGTAATGCCCTTGGCGTACAGCTTGGCCGCTACGCCGTGATGGTTCTGATCGGTGGGGTTGCCGGGGATCCATGTGCTCAGCGAGACCAGCGCAAGGTCGCTGCCGGTAGCCTGTGCAAAGCAGCGGCCCACCAGCATGGCGCAGTCCTGCTGCGAAAGCTCCTCCGTAACGGTAGTGATGACATCCGGGGTGTTGTTCACCACACTGTCCTGATCCTCGTCCAGCTGACGGATCACATCCTCCATGGTGGCGTTGCCCTTCATGAAGTCCAGCATTTTAAGGCCGGTGGTCACGAAGGTGTTTTCCCAGCCGGAATAGATAAAGGGCGCGGTGTTGCCTGCGTTCAGGGTATCGGCGATGTCGGCATAGTAGGTGCCGTCTGCCTTTGCACCCTTGAAGGGCAACAGGCTGCTTTTCAGCGCCGTTGCGGGCTGCAGAGCGCTGGTGCCTGCAACGGTGGAAAGCACACGCATCACCTTGAGCGCATCTTCCAGCTTTTGGGGGTTACGCTTCAGCTTTTTATTCAGACCGTAGAAGCGGTTCACATTCAGCACAAAAACGTTCTGGGTGCCGTCCTCCGAGAGAAACGGCATCAGCCCAAATTTATCGGCGTTGCCGCCTGCCTCCACAATGCCGTTGGTGTTTCCAATCAAAAACAGGGTGTTTCCCTCGGCCATCCTCTGCAGGGTCACATTGTCGTCAAGAGCATCGCCGGAGCCGTTCAGCATCCCGATGTCCTTCCACTTTTTGACATACGCCATTGCCTGCATCATGCCGGGGGTGTTGCTGACGTTTGCCTTGCCGGAAAGATAATCCTTCTGCCACAGTCTGCCGTCCAGCGTGCCAAGGAAATCGGCATCTGCAATGTTGCACAGATACTGGAAACCGTAGCCCGGATACTGGATCTGCGGCAGACAGAGATCGACCCCGGCTTCCTTGGCTTTTGCAGCCAGCACCTCCAGCTCAGCGAAAGAATTGGGCAGCTCCCAGCCGTGTTCCCGCAGCAGGGTCTTGTTGTAGGTGATGCCGTAGCAGTTGTAAACCGAGGGCAGCAGATAGATGGCACCGTTGTCGAACACGTCCTGCAGACGGGACTCCACATAGTTATCCGTAAAATCGTAGCCGGAAAGGTCCAGCAGTTTGTCGGAGACCAGATCGATCTGGGGGTCGTAGTAGGTCAAGGTGCAGACGTCCGGCAGGTCGCCTGCCGCAAACATATTCTGCAAACAGGTGGTGGTGTTATCGCCGCTGTATGGCACGACCTCGATGTTCACTTCCGGGTAAACGCTGTGCACCTGCTCAATAAAGGCTTCTATCTCCTTATAAGGTGCCATAAAGGTGACGGCTTCGTGCGCATCTGCTGTTTTGCTTTCAGCCTTGCCGCCGCCGCAGGCGGTCAGCGCTGCCGTGGCAGCTGCAACGCTGCAAGCCTGCAAAAAGGAGCGGCGGGAGATCTTTTTTATCATATAAATATACTTTCCTCACATTTTCGGAAGGCAGTACTGCGCAAGTGCAGGAGCGCAGTGCTGCCTTAGCGATTTTTACACACCCCACAGGACCCCCCACGCTCGCAGCCTGTCCGCACGGGGCATACGCCGATTTTCCCATAAAATAACAATCATATTGTATCATTGTAACAAAAGTGTTTCAAGCTGTTTTTTTGAAGGATTTTGCATGGAAAAGGGCGAACAACCGCGTGCTTTGCAGCTGCACGGCATAAAAATACCCCTGACACCGGGGAAGGGTATCAGGGGTTATGGTATTCCGGGCACGCTGTTTTATTGCAGGGGCTCTTTTGCGCGCAGACGCCGAAAGGTGTCCTCTTTTACAAGCTCGATGACCACCGCTGTCAGGGGGATAAAGAAGATAATGCCGATGATGCCAAAAAGCTTTCCGCCGATCATGGCGGCAATAAGGGTGTACAGCGGCGAAAGCCCCACGGATTTTCCCACCACACGGGGATAAATGAACTGGTTTTCAACAAACTGCACGGAAAGGTACACGATCAGGCAGCGCACCGCCAGCACAGGGTCTACCAACAGCACAAGGAACACACTGACCACGCAGGAGATCAGTGCACCCACATAGGGGATGATGGCGCAGATGGCGGTGAGCACGCCCACCAGACTGCCGTAGGGGATCTTGAAAACGGAAAATGCAAGAGCCATCAGAACGCCAAGAATCACTGCCTCGCTGCATTGTCCCGTTAAAAAGTTTGCAAAGGACTGCCGGAACAGCCGGCAGAACTTCAGCACCCCGGCGGCGTGGGCAGGCTTCAGGTAGGCGCACACCAGCGTGCGGGCTTGGTGGCCGAGGCTCTCCGTACTAAGGGACATATAGACGGAGATGATCAGCGCAAACGAGGCGGTGATCGCGATATTCACCGTGGCAGAGACAGCCCCTACCGCATTGACCAGCACCGTGTCGATGCTTGCGGTGACCTTGTGCAGCAGCTGCTCCCAGTTGATGCCCTCCAGCCAGTTCATCAGCCAGCCCATGTCAGCATCCTGTGCGTTGAGATAGGCAGTCCAGCGGGGAATATTGGCCTCGATCTGCACATACAGGCTGTGGAAGGACTGCACCAGCTCCGGGATCAGCAAAGTCAGCGCCAATACCAGCACCAGCACAACGCCCAGCAGGGTGATGAAAAAGCTGAGAAGGTGGATGGCTTTCGCCGAGGGCTGCTTTTTGGCCTTGCCGAACAGGCGGTTCAGCTGCTTTTCCAGACCGGTCATGGGCACGTTGATAAAAAGCGCCAGAATGCCGCCCGCCAGAATAGGCAGTATCAGATCTATCAGCTTTGCGGCAAAGGCCAGAACGTCAGAAAGCCGCAGCAGCGCTACAAAAAGCGTTACCCCTACCACGGTAACGAGCAGAGATTGTTTTGTTTTTGGTTCCATGAAAAAGTTCCTTTCCCGGAAGATTGTGGCAGCAGGCAGCAAAAAGACCGCCCGCCGACTCTTTTTGGTATTGTAATCGGAAGAAAAGGGCTTGTCAAGACGAGAGAAAGGGAAACGGGACGTTATAAAAGCAGTTTGCGAGAATGCAAGCGGGAGCTTTTCAGTAGGGAAAAAGCGTGGTATACTTGGTCAGAGCAAATTTAAAAAAATTGAGAGAAACACAGCTTGAAAGGAAATAGATCATGTCGAAAGATGAATATCTGATTACAGATGCGCCGCTGAAAGCGCTGACGGTTTTTGCAATGCCAATGATCCTTGGCAGCTTTTTTCAGCAGGTCTATAACATGGCAGATTCCATCATAGTCGGTCAGTTTGTCGGCTCCTCGGCACTGGCGGCTGTCGGTGCCTGTGCTGCACTGACCAATGTTTTTATTTGCGTGGCGCAGGGTGCCGGTGTGGGTGCCGGTGTGCTGGTAAGCCGCTATTTTGGCGCTAAAAACTATGGCAAAATGAAAACCATCGTGTCAACGTCCCTGCTCAGCTTTCTGGTTTTGAGCGTTGTCCTTGGCGTTTTTGGCTTTAGCTTTTCCCGTGCTATGATGAGCGGCTTGCAGACCCCCGCCGACATTCTGGAGGATGCGGTGCTGTATCTGCGGGTCTATTTTGTGGGCTTCCCGTTTTTGTTCATGTACAACATTCTTTCCACCATGTTTACCTCCATTGGGGAATCCCGGATCCCGCTGGGTCTGCTGATCTTTTCCTCCATCCTGAATATTTTTATGGATCTCTGGATGGTGGCGGGGCTTGGCTTGGGCGTGTTTGGCGCAGCCCTTGCCACGTTGATCGCACAGGGCATTTCTGCGGTGTTTTCGTTTTTGATCTTCCTGCACCGGATGCGGCAGTATAAAAGCCCCTTTAATAAGTTCGATCAGCAGGAGCTGTATTCTATGCTCCGCATTGCGGTG
>OHTG01001193.1_pt1 | contig 11361 bp, 10 predicted proteins | sample 1578761 | NCBI WGS metagenome assembly OHTG01 (sample SAMEA3879536, study PRJEB24766) | human gut metagenome | biome: human-associated habitat; feature: feces | place: USA | collected 1985/1987
TTTAAATAATTTATATCGTCGCACCAAAGTTGCATTTTAAGTTCGCCCTTAATGCCATGAGTATTATTAAGTTTACCCACTTCTAAAAATTGTTTCATTTAATCACCAACGATTATTATACAATATAATATGTATAAATTTCAAGAAAAATAAAAGACAGATTGAAATTTATCAATCCGTCTTTTATTTAGCAACATAATTCACAAAAAACTCATTCATTTCTCAAACGCAAATACATTTTACAACAAATGCAAAACATATTTCAAGATGTTACCGAACTGTAGAGCGTTTTTTCATTTTTGACTTCACAGTATGAGAAAAAGGGAGAGGCTACATTATTTGCCCAATTTCATCTTACCCGTTGAAGAAAATAAGTTTATCGGTATATGGGGACGTGGCGGCAAGGGAACCCACCTTCTCTCTGCCGCCATTATTTTAATCGTCATCTTCATCGTTGGACCAACCGGATATAATGTGCAACTCTCCAGAATCCATATCCATTGCCATATCATCTCCCATTCGAATCAATAAATCTCCATCGGAATCTATTGCTATATTATCAGAGATTGAACAAGCAAAATCGTCATCTTCATAATCAAAAAAAATGTTTACCCATAAATAGTATCTCCTTCCTGATTGTTAATCTAAATATAGTTTCATTTTTTCGTATGAATCAACCGTATTATTATCATAGGTATTAAAATCCTCTGAAAATGTATTAAGACTTCCAGTTGGACTTGTAACGATTTTTGTCATTTTCAAATAATTGTCATAGTATACCTTTAACACGGAGTATGCTTCTTCATACTTTTTCGGTGGTTCTTTCAACTGTTTCATTAAATTGGCAACTTCGTATTGGTTGGTTTCTATTTCAGAAATACTGTTGCTGAAATTTTCATCTGCAAATAGCTCAGAAAGTGCATCATTAAAATCATCGACAAACTTTCCGTTTTTCATAGTATATTGGTCTGTTTCACTATTGCGTTCTTCATAAATAGCATTGTACCACACGTTCTTAATAAGGTTTCCGGCATTTTCAGCTTTAGCGGCTCCATCAAGCATTGTAAAAGATACTGTTTCCATATTTGAATAATATTCCAGTTCCTTTGCTTTTTTCGAAATACCAATTCCTAATGCACTGACAACAATCAGAGCAAACACAATTATGGATATAATTACACCTTTATGCTTATTCTTCTTTTGTTTAACAGTCGAATTAGGACTTCCGCAATTGGGACAAGTTGTTAATTCCATTCCGATTTCCTCTTTTCTTCTTATTCTTCAAAGTACCCGTTTTGTTGGCAAACCTGATGTATTGCGTCAGCAAAAATTGACCTTGATTTTTTATTTTTGTCGGTATTACAATTTTTCTTTTCTATGTATATCTCTCGGACTTCTGTCCATAAATAATTATCTTTGCAAAATTCTACTTTTTCCGGCAGAAGGTAAAACCCATTCGATTGCTCCACCCAATTGTATGAATTTGATTTTTTGTTAAATCGGATATACTCTTGCCGATTGTCTTCGTAATTGTTTACGATTGCAAAATCACAACTATGCAATATTTGAGAATTTTTTCTGTCTTTGACTTTAATGGTAAACACCCGTGTACTGTCCTCGCAAAAATCATAATGATATTTGTATGCGTATTTGTTAAATGCCTTCATAAGTATCTGTTTGATTTCCTTGGCAGAATAATCTTCATCATCGTCATTGACCATAATATTCACATCAAAATCAAAACCGATATTACTTTTAGCATCGCAGGTTACCATATTTCGCTTTACACTACCGATAAATTCATATTGAAATGTAAAATATTTTCTAATTTCGTCTTGTACTAACCCAATTAATTCTATCACTTGATTTTTTAGCGGTGCGATTTCATTTTTCGAGACATATCGAAAATGATACATACTTGTTCCTCCGTTTCTTAGTATCTTTTTTTGAACTTTGGCAGTTGTTTTATTAAAGCTTTTATTTCATCGTCGTTTACTTCGTCATTTACTTCCATGTCAACATAAACGGCAATATTATCAACATCACAACTAAACCAATCCGTTCTTCCAAAATCTATTACTCCGCCAAGTTCATTACAAATGCAATATGTATCTGCACCAACCTTATTTATAATTTCTGTATTATGCTTTATTCCGAATTTTAATATATCTATTGCCCTGTATTTATATTTTTCTAAGTGTTCCAATGAATATCTTAGGCAATTATTTATTATCGGGTTAATTGAATAATATGTAATAGAATCAACTTGCTTTTTTCGCTTGACACGACTTCCCGCCAACACATACTCATATGGTCTTATTTCAAATATTGAACTGAACAAAGTATCGTTATCTAACATTATTTCTAAAAATTCACTTTGACAAAAAATAGTATCATTTGTAACATAATGCCCTTGTGTTAAAAACATATTATAAGGATCATAAATATAATTGAACAGTTCTGCGTCGTTCATACTTGCAACAAGCCGAGCAAACGCAATACAATTATCAAAGTTTATCCAAGTTATGCCGGAATCTTTTCTGAACTCAAAGCTGTTAAAATGCCATTTGAGTTTTATTCCATATTCTTCCTGAAGGTATCTGACACCGTTAAATGAACTATATTCAACTACATAATCAAGGAATGTTTTTCCAAATTCGTCTGTTTGAGTAAGGATTGATTTTCCATCCTTTGCAAGTAAAAGATCGAATTCTTCTTTATATAGTTTTGGATTATCAAGGTATGCATAATATCTGAAACCTTTATTAAACGGCACATTATCTTTTTCTGTCGGCAATTTATATGAATCTTCATCTAATAACCTTGCCAGTGAAACACCGAATATTTTTTCAAGAGGAACAATAAACTCATATTTCAGAGGTCGTTCGTCTTTTAACATTTTTGAAAAATTTGATTTTTCCTTATTTGCAAATTTATATGCGTCTTGTCCTTTGATACCTAATTCGTGTGCAATATTAACAAGCAAGTGACTATACATCTTTATCCCTTTTAATTTCATATAATGGTCAATATTGTTCTTCAAATTTCCCATAAGTTTGCCTCCTTAACTTTATCTATTTATAGTGTACCTCAAACGCAGAGAAAATAGTAGTCATTTAAGACAACTTTTGTTGTCATTTTTGACTTAGGTTAAAAATCACGGAAAAAAGTACATCGTCAGATTTGACTACTGTTTCCAGATTTACAAATAGAAAAACAATAAGGGCAGGGGCAGAGACGATGAACAAGTGAGCACGCTTTCTTCGGCACGCACGCAGGCACCGAAACAGTCCACCGGACTGTTTCTATTCTCCGAATTGCCTTGTTCGATTCTCTGTTCTTTACATCAAAAAAGGAAGTGTCGAAAATGACACTTCCTTTTTTGGCGCAGAAGGAGAGACTCGAACTCTCGCGCCGGTTACCCGACCTACGCCCTTAGCAGGGGCGCCTCGTCACCAACTTGAGTACTTCTGCATTGGTAGCGTCTATGACACTATTCGATTGTTAAAAGAGAGAGCGGAAAATCCGCTTTCTCTTCTAAGTGGCGGAGAGAGTGGGATTCGAACCCACGGTACGTTGCCGTACGACGGTTTTCAAGACCGTTCCGTTATAACCACTTCGGTATCTCTCCGTATTAGGCGAAAACTATAATATCATAGTTTTCGCTTTGTGTCAATGTTTTTTTGCTTTATAACGAGCTTTCGGAAGAAGATTTGCACCGTAAAATCACAAATTCAGAAGTATCTCCGAAATGAGCTTTTGCATTTCGCGAGCCTTGAGTTTACCCGTGGTCAGCACCTCTTCCTCGCTTAACGGCTGTTTTAAAACTCCTGCCGCCATATTTGTGATAAGAGAAAAAGCGAGCACTTTAAATCCGCAATGATTGGCGGCTATTACCTCCGGAACGGTGGACATACCGACTGCGTCCGCTCCGAGTATACGAAATGCACGAATTTCCGCCGGTGTTTCATACGACGGCCCGAGGCAGCCGAGATATACGCCTTTTTTAAGGTCGGTACCCGTTTTTGCGGCGCATGCTTCGGCAATTTCACGAAGTGACGGATTATATGCAAACGACATATCCGGGAAACGTGTGCCTACGCTGTCGTCATTTTTTCCCACGAGCGGATTTCTGCCCATAAAATTGATATGGTCGGTTATAAGCATAATATCCCCGGGTTTAAAGTCGAGATTAACACCGCCGGCGGCATTGGTAAGTATCAGATTTTCCGCTCCGAGGGCACGCATAACTCTTATAGGCAATACGACTTTATCAAGCTCCCAACCCTCATAGCAGTGAAGCCTGCCCTGCATACAAATAACGGGTTTCCCCGAAAGCCTGCCTACGATAAACCTGCCCTTGTGACCTGGAGCGGTAGATACGGCAAAGCCTTCAAGCTCGCCGTAATCTATATACACGGGGTTTTCGATTTTTTCGCCCATATCGCCGAGCCCCGAGCCCAAAACTATGGCTGTTTTCGGTATTTCGGTTATTTTTGACCTTATATATTCTGCGTTTCGCTCTATGATGTCAGCCATTTTTCTTTACCTCGCTTATAATTCTGCTCGCTGCGGCATTTACGGTGCTTTTGACCTTTTCAATATCAATCGTTGTGAATTCCCCGTCCTTATAAAGCACTCTTCCGTCCGCCATAGTCAGCACAACATCGGCACCGTCTGCGGCATACACAAGGTTATTTATCATATCGGTTTGCGGATACATATGCTCGCTTTCGATGTTTAAAACGCAAAGGTCAGCTTTGTATCCCGCTTTTATTGCGCCGCCGTCCTCTCTGCCCTGTGCCTTGTAACCGTTTACGGTAGCTATTTTTAAAATATCGCGTTCGGAAACCACCGAGGCGTCGTTATGAAGTCCTTTCGGCAAAAGCGCGCAAAGGAACATTTCCTTTATCATATTAAGATTGTTGTTTGAGGCGACGCTGTCTGTACCTATTGCCACATTGACGCCGCTTTTTAAGAGCTTGTAGACATCGCATATACCGCTGCCGAGCTTCAGGTTACTCGCCGGGCACGTGGCTACCGTCACGCCCTTTTCGCGTAAAAGCTCAATATCTCCGTCCTCAACCCAAACACAATGAGCCGCAGTTGTCGGCACGTCAAAAACTCCGCATTCGCAAAAGAGCTGCGTCGGAGTTAACGAATACTTCGCCTTACATTCTTCGTGTTCTTTCTTCGTTTCAGACAGATGTATGTGCGCCCTAAGCCCTCTCTCGCGGACCTTTTCGGCGAACTGCTCAATTATTGTTCTTCTGTTTGTATACTCGGCGTGCAGGCTCATATCTATTTTAAGTCTGCCGTCTGCGGCATTGTGAAACCGCTTTACTATATCTTCACTTTCGCGGAAGCTTTGCAGATTTTCAATATCGGTATCCTCAAAGCTCGTTATTGCGCGGCTGAAATTGCATTTAATACCGCTGTCCGTTACGGCTTTCGCGACATTTTCGGAAAAGAAATACATATCGGAAAAAGATACGGTTCCGTATCGGAGCATTTCGGCTATCGCAAGCATTGACGAATAATATGCGTCCTCGCCCTTTATTCTGTCCTCAAACGGAAAAACCTTTTCGTTCAGCCAACGCTGAAGCGGCAGGTTTTCGGCATAGCCGCGCAAAAGCGTCATCGGCGAATGCGAATGTGCGTTTACAAAGCCGGGCATCAGCACCTTGCCGGTACCGTCATATTCTTCGCCTTCATAATTTTCGGGACGGACGCTGCTCACATAAACAATTCTGTCGTCCTTTGTCTCCACGAACATTGATTTTACATAATCAAAGTTTTCATCAACAATACCGATATTTTTAAATAACATAAAAGCTCCTCTTTGCATATTACGAAAAAAGGGCGTTTTGCGCCCTTAATTCTCGACTATTTCTATTGTCTGTATTTTTACATCCTCTAACGGCTTGTTTTGGAAGAAATCCACCTTGACATTTGCTATATCGTCAACGACATCCATTCCCTCAAAGACCTGGCCGAATACCGTGTGATGATAATCGAGCCACGGAGTGCCGCCGTTGTTCTCGTATTCGCGCACAGCCTCGAGAGGGAAAAGCTTTTCCGAAGCGGTTTCAAGCTGATCGACAAGATCGTCGGAAACAGAATCCGCCTGAACTATAAAGAACTGACTGCCGTTTGTATTGGGGCCTGCATTAGCCATGGAAAGCGCGCCTCTGAAATTGTGCAGCTCGCTTGAAAATTCATCGGCAAACGGCTTGCCCCAAATGCTCTCGCCGCCCGTTCCGGTACCCTTGGGGTCACCGCCCTGAATCATAAAATCCTTAATTACTCTGTGGAATATAAGTCCGTCATAGTACCCGTTTTCAGCGTGCGTAACAAAGTTTTCAACCGCTTTGGGTGCTTCCTCCGGGAAAAGTCTCACCTTAATATCGCCCTTGTCGGTCTTGATAACTGCTATTTTTTCGCCGACAGCCGGCATTTCTTTTTGCTTTAACATTTGTTCCAACTCCCATAATACACTTATAAATTGCACCCGGTTTTCTCTGCGACAAATCGGATACATCATCAATTTAATAATATCACACAAACACGAAATCGGCAATGAACAATTCCCCGAAAAGTGATAAACACCAAAGCGGTATTGTGTGCAAAACAGAATAATTGTTGACAAATACGGTTTGCGATAATATAATAATTTAAAGCAAAGAAGCGAGTTGTACAGCTCGCTTCTTTTTTATTTAGGAGTGAAAAATATGAAAGTTTATCACGGAAACATACTTACGGTAGATAAAAACGATACTGTCGCCGAATATCTTGTTGAAAATTGCGGCAGGATAGTTTACGTCGGTGACAGTCTGCCGGAGGCTTTTAAAGACGCAAAGACGATAGAGCTTCGTGAAAAGGCGTTGGTACCGTCATTTGCCGATACTCATATACATTTTGCGAGCTTTGCCACTTTTTATGCCGGTCTTAACGTTATGGATGCAAAAAGCAACTCGGAAATACTTGAAATGCTGCAGTCTCACGTCCGAAAAAGTAAGGAAAAAATAATTACAGGCTTCGGAGCCTCTCCGTATTCGGTGTCCGACGGTCATCTTGTCAGGCGCACCGAGCTTGACCGCGTCTGCCCCGACAAGCCTGTGTTTATAGTTAAATACGACGGTCACGCCTGCGTTATAAACACCGCTCTTTTAAATAAAATCCGTGATAAAATAAAAGGTCTTCGCGGCTTTCATGAGGATACAGGCGAAATGAATCAAGAAGCGTTTTTTGCCGTTTCGGATTATGTTACAAATTCTGTTTCACCGTTGCACCTTATAAAGAATATGCAAAAGGCAGCCGACTATATGGCCTCTGTCGGCATAGGAATGATACACAGCGTCAGCGGCGTCGGATTTTCTCACGATTTGGACGTCGATATGGAACGCTATTTCGGTGCGGGATTGAAAAACGGTATGCAATATCGTGTATTTTTCCAAACCATGGATACCGAAAAGGTAATCAAACGCAGTCTTACAAGAATCGGCGGATGCTTTGAAACAGCTCTCGACGGTTGCTTCGGCTCAAAAGACGCATCTCTTCTCGCACCGTATGAAAACAGTAACGACTGCGGAGTTTTATATTATTCCGATGAAAAGGTGACGGAATTTTGTAAAAAAGCAAACCGCGCGGGCTTACAGATAGAGATGCACGCAATAGGTGACAGGGCTTTTAATCAGGCGACAAGAGCCTTGAAAGCAGCCCTTGACGATTATCCGAGAGAAGATCACCGTCACACAATAATTCACGCGTGTTTGCCCACCGAAGAGGGCATTGAAATATGCAAAAAATACAACATCTCATTATCGGTACAAACCGCATTCATCGACTGGCGACAAGAGCCGGATGAATATCTCAAAGAGATACTCGGCGCGCGCTCAAAAAGACTGAATCCGATTAAGACTTTCTCCGAAAACGATATAAGGCTTTCGGCGGGCTCGGACGCGCCCTGCACAACGCCCGACCCCATTAACTGGATGTACAAAGCCTGCAACCACTCCTGCGCCGAAGAAGCGTTGTCCGTAAAAGACGCCCTGCGAATGTGCACCTACAACGGGTACCTCGCCACATTTGACGAAAAGGACCGCGGTTCTCTGGAAACGGGAAAAATCGCCGATATGGCAATTCTCTCCGAAAATCCCTATACTGTCCCCAAGGAAAGACTCGGAGAAATCAAAGTTACGGAGCTTCTTCTCGGCGGAAAGACTTACGAGAGTGCAGTCTCGCCGATATTTACGCACATTATGCGCGGTATAAAAAACAAGGGTAATTGCTGAAAGCAAAAAACGGGAGGTGAAAAATTTTCACCTCCCGTTTTGCATATACTGCGTATCAAGCCGTATATGTGACCTAAATCACAAATATTTTGTTACATCTTCGGTTTTTCGTTTCGGGACAACGTAATCGCCGTTACCGTCGATGAAATACTTCACGTCTTCGCCATTTATGTCTTTTATTTTGCTTTTATGTGTAGGATAACCGAATGCGACCACAGTATGGAGCGTTTGATTTTCCGTGAGTCCGAAAAGCTCAGACAGCTTTACCTTGTTACAGGCGCCTATAACACAACTTCCGACGCCCTTATCCCACGCCGCAAGCGTCATATTGGAAATGGCAAGTCCCGCGTCCGTATCGCAGTTTTTATTAATATCGAGGTTTTCAACCACTCCTATAAACAGCGTCGGCTCTTCTCCTTCTTTTGGCTGTCCCACCTCAGGCGGCAAATAGCCGGCCCATCTTGTATACGAAAAGGTCTTTTTAACCATTTCGGGAGATTTTACCACGACGAAACTCAGAGGCTGTTTATTCGCCGCACTTGAAGCGTAGCGCGCAGCAGTCAAAATATCCTCTACCACGCTGTCGGGCACGGGGTCCTGCTTGAATCTGCGGTATGTACGCCTGGTCTTTAATAATTCCATAATATCCATAGGCTATACTTCTTTCTATACTGAAATTGAATTTATTGCGTCTGCCGCATTATTCGTCGGTGCGATTTTGCAGACAGCTTATATCGACATAATAATAGGACGGGTCCTCCGAATCTATCTGCACGGGAAATGATGTAATATTTCTGCGGGCAATTAAATCCGTAGGGTCAAACCAGAGATTAGGGCTTACAAAAACGTAAGCCTTTCCGTCTACGGGATCGGTCCATTCACAGAGCACAACGTACGGATTGTGACCGTTGACAGAATAATTTTCATTTACGCTTACTTCGGTGTACGTCGCGTAAACCGTCCTTAAATTTTTAAGATAACGCTTATAAGCACGGTGTTCTTTTATAAGGCTTAAGCCGCCTACCGCAATAAATATAAAGCCGAAAGCACATATAAATATTGATATTCCGTAATCGTCGCCGACAGCAACTCTGTCGGGGTTATCGTTGTCATAGTAAATCTTAATTACCTTTCCGACACGATAGGAGCTCGTATAAGTGCCTATCTCGGTGATATGCTCTTCACCGTCAACATCAAATGCGACATAGACTCGATGGTTTGTCTCATCATCGGCGCCTCTCTCGGTCGTTATCCTGATAATTTCAGCCTCGGCAGCCGTCATATTCTTGTGGTTAAGCGACCTGAAACCTATAATGCAGCCGACAATAAAAAACAGTACGCCTGCCACAACAAATGACGAAAATACATATGTTGCCGTTTTATCTCTTCTCATAAACACACCTCAATTTATACTCTAATATTGCGAGCTGAAAATATTACAACTATACGGATATTTTAGCATAAAAATACAGATAAAGGAAGAAATATATAAAATGGGCAAATCAAACCTGATTTGCCCTAAAATTCGGTTCCATACCGCTAAATAAAATAGGGGGTCAAAATATATAAGCGGTTATATGAAAAAACACTCCGCATAAAGCTCGGTGCTATTCACGTGACTGTGCGACGAGATAGCGTAACCAAATTATTGTATCTTTTTAGAAATCTCTCTGCAATTAGAAAAATCCGACTTGACTTTACAGAATTGTTCCTCATTGATATTTGCACCTATTGAAATTTCGATGCGGACAATTACTTGGATGCAAAGGAATAAAAACACAAAATAAAAACCTACCACGATTGTGATAGGTTTATATTTTGGATCCCCCAGTTGGACTCGAACCAACGACACCATCTCTTGCGGTGCCCGACGAAAAACTTCCTTGAAGCGTCGTTTTTCTGTCGACCGCTGCGCCATCCTGCCCTCGCTCCTCCTGCCACCGGCAGCGCTCGGTCACGATGCAGTTAACAGCCTCTCGGCTGTTTGTACAAGCTGTCATTGACCGAATTCAATTTGAAAGAAAAAAATAAAGACGTTCAAAAGAACGTCTCTATTTTTGGCTCCCCCAGTTGGACTCGAACCAACGACACCGCGGTTAACAGCCGCGTGCTCTACCGACTGAGCTAAGGAGGAGTGTTGGCGCTACCTATCTTTCCGGGCCGTCTCCAGCCAAGTATTGTCGGCAGAAGCGAGCTTAACTTCCGTGTTCGGGATGGGAACGGGTGGACCCTCGCCCTAATCAGCACCAACTGCTGTATTGCAACTGCATCTCTACAGTAACAAACCTTTATTCATTTGTCAAGTTCGGAAAATGGTGACCCGTACCGGATTCGAACCGATGTTAACGGCGTGAGAGGCCGCTGTCTTAACCACTTGACCAACGGGCCATGCCTTGCGTCGTGGGGTCCCCACTGGATGGTGCTCCCATCCAGTGGGATGGTACACCTTCAGGGACTCGAACCCTGGACACCCTGATTAAGAGTCAGGTGCTCTACCAGCTGAGCTAAAGGTGCATGTTCTTTCGCTCATTGCGCTTATCTTTCTGTCTGCTCCTCCTGCTCGCACTACGTACTCAATCGCAGGCTAAGTGCCGCTCCGCGGTTGCCCGCGATACAACGCCTGTCGGCGTTAGTACCAGCTGAGCTAAAGGTGCATGTCTTCAAATCGAACCTTCAAAACCGAACAATGTAACTTCAAAGCTCCTCTCAAGGCCTTGCCTGCTTCATTCGTAGGTCAAGCCCTCGGACTATTAGTACCGATCAGCTGCACACATTACTGCGCTTCCACCTTCGGCCTATCAACCAGATCGTCTTTCTGGGTCCTTACTCCTTGAAGGATGAGAGATCTCATCTTAGGGGGAGTTTCACGCTTAGATGCTTTCAGCGTTTATCTCGTCCGTACATAGCTACCCAGCTATGCCCTTGGCAGGACAACTGGTGCACCAGAGGTACGTCCATCCCGGTCCTCTCGTACTAAGGACAGCTCCCTTCAAATCTCTTACGCCCGCAACAGATAGGGACCGAACTGTCTCACGACGTTCTGAACCCAGCTCGCGTGCCGCTTTAA
>OHTG01001198.1_pt1 | contig 11320 bp, 11 predicted proteins | sample 1578761 | NCBI WGS metagenome assembly OHTG01 (sample SAMEA3879536, study PRJEB24766) | human gut metagenome | biome: human-associated habitat; feature: feces | place: USA | collected 1985/1987
AATGGTCGCAGACCACCCTTTACTTTCTTCCGCCGAAACGGACAATGAAGCACAGGGGGAAGTAACGGAACGGACAGTCAGCCATTTTCCCCTCCAGCATGATAGCCAACAAAAAAGAGTATCAAGGGTAAACGCTGCGGTCTAGGACCGCCCTTGACACTCTTTTCCTTATAGCTTTGATAATAAACAAGGGGAAATGGATTCTTGTGGCATTTCTGCCCCTGTGATATAATATTCAACGTTGTTGCACCCAATCTGGCAACAGAAAGGGGGTGTATTACTTGGATTTGATAATCTCTTTCTTGGTTTCCGTTATGGCAGGCGTAGCCAGCTACTACATCTGCAAATGGTTAGACGGAGACGACAGTGACAACTAGCCTAACGGATGCTCAACCGTAAAATGAGAAGAAAGCCCCAGAGGTGCAACTCTGGGGCTTTCATTTTGTGTATCACTTGGATACAATCTCTTTCTTAGCTATCGCTATTATAGCATATTCTGATAGCTGTTTCAAGTATTCCCATTTCTATTACTTAGCAATAATCTTTTACCAAGTCATCTTATCCTTACAGACTTTTTCACCACTACAAACAATTTTTTATAACCATTTTAAGACTACCTATAAATTCTCAGCACATATAAGACTCATTACATAATCCTGTTCTTCTTCTGCTACATAAAAATAATATGTTATTTTTATCTGATTATTTCCTAGGCTTCCCAAAACAGCTGTATCAAATATATTAATCTTAAAAACATCTTTTGCTTTCACCTTATATTTGATATTATTTTGACTTAATACTTCCTGAAATTTTTCCTTTTTCTCTGGATCATTAGTTGAATAAATTTTTACCTGTCGCATTATTGATTTGCCGTTACAAAAACTTCTATAGTATGAGGTGACATTCCACTTACATTAACCACTGCCGAAGAAAACGCTCTTGCTCCAGATAATGCATCCGGTGCTGCTGGATAATAAAGAACCCATCCCCACCCTGTAGGATATTCAAAAGTATTCGTGGTCGGATTCTTCTTATCATGTTTTCCAACAACCGGAACTCCATCACCATAAATAACTTCTCTATTGTTCAAAAAAATCTGACTATTAGAAGGTTCCCAAAATCCAGAGACCTTATTTACACGAATTTCATCATTTCGTCTATCATAATGGATAGAAATAGATGCCTTTACATCACTTTCAGATGTACTCGTATCTGAAAGCAGGGGAGCAATTTCTGGAGTAGGCAATTTAAAATTTGCAGTTACTTCAGCAATACAGGTTTGTTCATCTGTATTCGCAAATTTTGAAATAGGAGTAATTTTATATTCAACATCCACTGGTGTTTTTTCTCCAGTTTCCTGATCAACCATCACCGCCCCTATTTCAAAATTCATTTCATTATCTGCTGCAAAAGCAGACATATTTGCATACATAAGACAACTTATACTCAATATTACTGCAACAATTTTTTTTATTATTCTCTTACTCATATAAATCTCCTTTCTATATGAACGATAATAATTTCCACCAAAATGTGCTCAATGGAATTCCTCCTTTACAATAGTGCTATATCCTCTTCATCGTTATATTTTTAATTTATCACTTTTTTGTTCTTTTTTCAATACAATTTATTTCCACCACTTGTAAACAGTGGGCTTACTCAATCCTGTCTCCCGAATGCAGTCCACTTTCTTTCCTTCCGGATAACTCTCCTGCCATTCTCTGACCGTCTGTTCCGCTGTTGGTGGTACATACCGCCATGTTCCATCTGGGTCTCCTATATCCTGCACAGCCCTCGCAGCTCTAAACGCTGTACCATCGTCACGTTTTAACGGTTTCTTCCGTCTTTTGCAAGGCTGTATTGTTACTTTAGTCTGATTTTCTATCCATTCTCGACTTGCCATCGTTGAAAGCCTTTTTCTGTCCCCTTTCAATGCCTGGAGAGCGTCTTTCACATCTGCCCGACTGAAATGGTTGTCCTCGTCCTCGGTAAGGCTCTCTAAATGGTCCAGGAACGCATAAGCGTCTCGCCTTATCTTCTGCTCGGATATGCCACACTTCAAACCATAAGAACATAACGCCATAATGGAAAAGTAACGCCCTCCAGCTTTCACTTCCTCGGTTATTTTCCGTTTCCACCATTCATATAAAGCTTCGTTACATACCCACGTACCACCCTGCTTCTTACTTTTCTGCCTCGGTTCTCCCTGCACAATCCGCTTCTCATACCACTCCGGGTATAGTTCCTTTGCTTCTTCCAGCGTAACGGTACTTTTTCTTCTCGGTTTCTCGTACAACGGAGTAAGATCTACCTTACAGCTCGGTATACTGGCTTTTATATCCTCCAGCGTGTAACGGTTCTCTGACAGCTTATAGGCTTTTACTGGGAAATCTGCACCCAACTTCGACTGACTCCCCACACACCGGAAACCTTGATAAATTCCGGTTATATCCGGGCTGTCCGGACGGATAGAGCTGGTATCATTCCATAGCCGCCGGATAAAGGCTTCTTTCAGCTCCGCAAGCACTTCTTCCCGGTTTCGATACAACTGAACCGGCTCCTGCAAGAAATAGTAAAGATGTACCCCCTTGCCGGAGCTGACAAGATAAGTCGGACGAAGCTGCACACCATTCCCAAACTGCTTCAACAGGTTCTTTAACTGCTGTTTGCCTACATAATCCACATCCACCACCACCGCAAACAGCTCATGAGCGTTCTCTTTCGTGTGTGACTTTCCGTAAAAACTAATAGGCGGTATCAGCCCAAACCTATCTCCTATGACCTTATCCAGCATTTTCAGACTATCATCAATTACCCACTGCCGGGTTCTTCCTTTGCCGGACGGTCTAATCTGTGTCGCTATAATATTACCTTTTCCGTCCCCCGGCTCTTGCTGCAGACTACCAGTCGGAAACAACTCTCGATAGAAATCATGAGGACTTACTTCCGGGTATCCCCTCTCCAGCATAAGGGCTTCTTTCTCCCGATAAGCAGACTTCCACTCATACCCTCTTTTATCTCTCCTTTTGGTATATTTTGCCATAGTCTTTTACACCTCACTCCCTCTCGCCTTGACCGCTAATCTTATCAATGAGTTTTTTTTACCTTTTTCCGTCAAGTATAAGGGAGTGCCTTTTTGATGTCAATATCTACACCTCACTCCCTCTCGCCTTGACCGCTAATCTTATCAATACATTTTTGCACCTTTTTCTTCGTACCGACAAACTGGAATTTGTTACTCTTTTGTATCGTAAATAATTTTGCCCGTAAAGTAAATTGAAATGTCCATTTGAACTAAATCTTCTGTTTCTAAGATAGATAAATAACCAGAATACAATACTTGATTATACCCGTATAATTCATCTACAATTTCAAAGCTATAGTTTTTGTATCTCTTTATAAAGCGTTCCAGTTCTAATTTCTCACCGTTGAATTTTCCATAGTTTCCCCATTTGCTCTGCAACATAACGCAGGTACAATCAAAATCCACACCTTCGATTGTGATGTTTCCCTCGACCTGTTCAAAAGGTTCTGTAAGTTTTTCATATCCGTCCTCGAATTCAAGGACTATTGTTTTATCTTGAATTATAATCTTTTTGACCCGCATATCATGCAGACTATATGGAATGGGCGGATTGTGTTTATATTCTGTCCTCATGAGACCTCCCCGTCAAATTCTAATTTTCCTGCTTCTCCTGATTATTAAAATTATACCATGAGGATTTTCAAAAATCTATTTCTAATATGTAAAGGCAATCCGAAGATTGCCCCGTAGGTTATTCATCATCGTGACCTTGAAATTCCTCCTTCATCTGCTTATATGCTTCAAATGCTTTCTGCTCATCGGATACATAATCCATATAAGTGTGAAAGTTCTCAAAATCACTGTCGATAAATACACGAATTAGGCAGCGAGCCATCTCTGAAAGTTCTTTGATAAAAGCATCTTGCTTTTCAACATCTATATCATATTCGAAAAGCTGCTCTACATGATTACTATGACATGCTTCCTTCATTTCGATGGCAAGATTACCATCTCCAAAAATCTGAAAAGCCATATCCTGTCCATAAGAGTGAAAACGCACATATCGGTTATAATTCTGATGAACAATCCTGACTTCAAACTTCTTCCGGTGTCCTCTGGTTTCAAGAGGAATAGATTTCAAAATAGTATTGTACACGTTGCTGATGAAATCATACTTTCTCTCTGTCTCCATTTTCTTAATTTCTGCTCTTGTCATAGACCAATCCTCCTCAAAAATGAATTAAGCAGACATACACCGTAGTGATTGTCTGCTATGTAAACAGTTTGGGAAGGATTTTTGTAACTTGATACAATTTTCCGTTCCTGAATCTCCATCAATATAAAATTATCTCCATCATTACGAAAAAAATGACGGAGATATTGTATTAAATACGGACATAGCCGGTAGATGGACCTGCACCAACTTTTGCGATATACCCACTCTTAACCAGATTCGTCAAAGTCCTTTCCACGGTAATTTTGCTTATATCAGGACAAAGCTCCATGATTTCTTTCTTTGTAATTTTGCCAACCTTGTTATCAATAACCGCTTTAATTCTATCAGGCTTAGAAAGACTCCGATGCTTCAAATGCTCTACACGGCTTTCGAATTCATTGTATGCTTTCAACATGATACCCAGATAATATTTAACAAAAGGCTCATAGCTGTTTTCGCCCTCATGCCAGCCAGTAGAACTTGCTTGAAGGGCTTCATAATATGTTTCTTTTGTCTTTTCAATCAGCATTTCCATACTGACATATTTTCCAACGATATATCCCGCCTTATAAAAAAGCAGTAAAGTGAGCAAACGGCTCATCCTACCATTTCCGTCATTGAAAGGATGGATGCACAGAAAGTCCAGAATGAACATGGGAATCAAAACCAGTTTATCAATGCGGTCAGCTTCCCATGCTTCAAGGAAGCGAGCGCAAAGTTCTTCCATCGCTTCAGCAGTCTGAAATGCGGGAACCGGAATAAAACGTGCTTTCTGATGACCCTCGGCATCTGTTTCTGCAATTACATTATCGGAATTCTTATAACTTCCACCAGCAGCCCCCTGTGAATAGGAGTACAGATCTCAATGTAACTGCAAAATAATGTTCGGTCTTGGGTTGATATATTCATAACCTTCGTAAATTGTGGAAAGTACTTCACGATAACCAGCAATTTCCTGCTCAGATCGGTTGCGGGGTTCTGCTTTTTGACTTACCAATTCTTCCAAACGCTTATCGCTTGTAAATATACCTTCGATTCGGTTGGATGCTCCCGTACTCTGAATCAATGCAACTTCTAAGAGTGTTTTCAATTCATCTACATTGGCTTCGAGAAATAATTCCTGTTTGCCTTTATGTTCATGGATGCTGCTAACCATCTGAACAATTTCAGGTGTTAACAACTTCGCAGGACTTACAATAAAATCAAAGTCTCTCATAGGAATCTCCTTCATTTCAGATTTATCTCCGTCATTCTATCATCAAATGATGGAGATAGAATATCCATATACACAATAAATATCCTCATTTTATCCATATATTATATCGTTTTATGAATTGTTTTTTCACTAAAATCACACTATTTTTTCACTATTTTTCATTACTTCATCGTTTTCGCCAGTGAATTGAGCAATGCCCACATCTCTGGATTAGCCAATACTTTTGCCAGAAGTTCCGGATCGACTTCATCAGCAACAGAACCGTCACAAGCAACCAAACGATAACGGTTTCTGTATAGAGTTGGTTGAAGCTTCTGGTTAAAGATTTGCAAAAGTTCCCATAGTGCATTATCTTTTAATTTTGCACGCTGGTGATAGAAGGCGGCTTTTGATGGTGTTTCATCAGTGCGTCCGAAAAAATGATAAAGTTCTATCTCTCTGATATTGTATATCCACTATAGTTTTAGATGTATCATCTTTACCATCTTGAATTGATCAGAAACTGTCATACTGACCTTTGTGGATAGCTTTAAGCCATTTTTAGGGATGTAACGATAGTATGGTTCCTCCGCAATCACCTTCACATTACCCCCGATCTTTGCTGCCAGTTCTTCCGCTGAATCCACATAAAAAAACATTTGTGCATCGGCATGGCCGACCTGTTTCATATATTTTTTCTTCATCATGGTCATTCCTCTTTTGTTCACCGTATCAAAAACAACTTCCATATTTCCAAATTGCCCAATCATACGCAGAAGGGCAATGACCTTATGTTCCTCAAAATAATGAAATAACCCGCCTGCAGTAACGAGAATAGGAGCATCAAGTACATCATTGCGAACTTTTTTGATCCAATCCTTTGCAAAGGCATCCCCGGAAATATATAATTCCCTCTCTGGTTCGGGAAGAAGTCCCCGCCGGTATTCGATTACATGAGGCAGATCCATGGCATACCAGTGTGTCTTTCCGTTATCACATCGGTGATAGGTTGTCTCCAGACCACAGCCCAACTGGACAATCACACCGTCCGGTCTGCGTTCCAGAAAAGTCCGAATAATCCGATCCATATTAGCAGACCGGGAAGCAGAGGCCAAAAGGGTATACTGGCTCTGCATATTCTGTTTAATCAAGTCTGAAGGTAGCTTCTTTTTCAATTCCAATGCTTTTTTATCATATAAAATTTGCGGGTAATGCTCACTGGCATAGATTCTGCCCAGCATAGGGACAAACAGGGTATCCTCCACAACGCCTAATGTTTGCATAACCAGCCCTCCTTTTTCTTTATGCAAGTTTCCAATTCTGGCTTTCTGTCTGCAGTTTTACCATATGGGCATATACACCATTCTTTTCTTCCAGATCCTTTGGTGATCCTTCTTCTGCAACTGTACCATCAGAAAGGACAACGATCTTATCTGCTCCGGCTACGGTACGCATCCTGTGGGCGATGACCAGAACCGTTTTATCTGCGATCAGACGGGAAAGGGCTGTCTGTATCAGAGTTTCATTCTCCACATCCAGGGAAGCAGTAGCTTCATCTAAAAGAATGATCGGCGCATTTTTCAGAAATGCACGGGCAATAGAGATACGCTGGCGCTCTCCGCCGGAAAGTTCACAGCCATTTTCCCCGATATTGGTATGCCATCCATCCGGCAGTTTTTCCGCAAATTCATCCACATTGGCAAGTTTCGCAGCAGCAATGACTTGTTCATCTGTGGCGTCTTTGTTTCCGATTCGGATATTTTCCAGAATCGTATTGTCAAACAGTGTAACATCCTGGAATACGATGGAATACAGAGAAAGCAGTGTTTCCGGGTCAATTCGGGATACATCCATGCCTCCCACGGTAATCTTTCCTCTGTTAATATCCCAGAACCTTGCTGCCAGCCGGGATACGGTTGTTTTTCCGCCGCCAGATGGGCCGACCAAAGCCGTAACCTCTCCCTGTTTTGCCGTAAAGGAAACATCTTTCAATACGGTTTCTCCGGTATTGTAGGCAAACCCAACATGGTCAAAGACAATATCATACCCCTGATTGGAAAGCCTGTCGCTGCCCTGCTGGATCGGATGATCGAGAATTTCATTCATACGGGCAATGTTGGTTCGTGTACTGATGACTGCCGCAAGATTCTGGAGTGCGCCCTGCAGAGGGTCATATAAACGGGATACTACCAGAAGGAACATAAAGAATGTAAGCACGGAGAGGCTTCCTTGCATGAGCAAAACAGCTCCCACCAGCGCAACCGTTGCAATACCAAGCTTCAGCACCAGCGATGCGGAAACCACAAAAACAGCAAGGCCGAATTCATTGAGGATGGAACGATGCTCCACGGCACGGATCTTCTTTTCCAGACCTTTTAAATATGCCTGTTCCGCATTGTTCGCTTTCAGGTCACGAACCGTTTCAATGCACTCCTGTATCCCGTCTGCGCAGGCCATCTTCACATCCATCGCTTTCTGATTCAGATTTTCCTGAATCTTTGCGGAAAATCCCACAATCGCAAAGGCAACCGGCAGAACCCATAAGGCAGCCAGTGCCATTCTCCAGTCCGTAAAGAGCAGACCAATGGAAATCAGAACTGTAGAAATGATCGAACCCGCAAGCTCAGGGATAAAATGCGAAAAACTCTGCTCCAGGAAGGTGCAATCCGCCATAATGGTACTGGTAAGATCGGCTAAATCCTTTTTCCCGAAAAAGGAAAGGGGGATTTTGCGCAGATGCTCTGCCAGGGTAATGCGGCGGATACCGCTTTCTTTGTAAGTGGCAAAATAGGTCGCATTGTATTGAAAGAAAGTGGTCAGCAGAATCAAGCCGATACACACCACGCAGCCTGCCACATAAAATGGAATTTTCCCACCGGGAACACCCCCGTTCATCAGATCGCTGACCAGGTAATATAAAAGTCCCACCGGAAACATAAAAGACAGATTCTGAAGGACACAGGCCAGGCAGCCTTTGATCAGGTCTTTTGCTCCCTGTTCAGACAGGGCATATTTTTTCTGCAGTTTTTTGATCATATCACTGCACCTCCTTTGTTACCTTCCATTGCACGGAAGTCTGGTAATTTTTCCACATACGGCTGAATATACCGTCTTTTGCAAGCAATTCGCGACTGTTTCCGCACTCGGCAACCCGTCCGTCGCAAATGACAAAAATCTGATCCACATTTGTTACGGTAGAAAGCCTGTGGGCAATCATAATCACGGTCTTACCCTCGGAAAGTCTTGAGAAAGCAGCCTGTACGCGGCTTTCGTTATCCGGGTCAGCAAAGGCAGTGGCTTCATCCAGAATGATAATCGGAGCATTTTTCAGCATCACACGGGCAATGGCAATTCGTTGCTGCTCGCCGCCGGAAAGATAGACACCCTTTGTACCGATGACCGTATCCACACCCTGTGGGAGTTTTTCCAGAATATCATCGCATTGCGCGTGATGAAGGGCAGTCAGAACTTCCTCACGGGTAGCTTCCGGTTTTCCCATACGCACATTTTCCAGAATGGACGCCTTGATGAGACGGCTGTTCTGAAATACGAAAGACACCGTGTTCATGAGTTCCTCTTTCGGGATGTCTTTCACATTAACACCACCGATTTTTACCATTCCGCTCTGGGGATCAAAGAATCGGGAAATCAGGTTGGCAAGGGTTGTTTTTCCACCGCCGGATGGACCTACAAAAGCTACCGTCTGTCCTGCAGGAATGGTCAGTGAAATATCTTTTAATACTTCTTTTTCTCCATCATAGCTGAAATGAATCGATTTCAGTTCCACGGAAGCATTTTGCGGATGCATAGGATGTCTGGTTTCCTCCAGAGGCTTCAAATGCAAAACGCTGTCAATTCTCTGTAAAGCGTCGTCTGCGATCATGGCGTTTTCACTTTGGAACATAATGCGTGTCAGTGTGACAGAAATAACCGGTGTAATGATGATATAGAAAATAAGATCCAGTAAGAAACCGGAAGTCACACCGTCTTGCGTAAGCAACAGTCCTCCGGCAATCAGTGTGGCAAAAACGCCGTTGATCGCAGCTGTATAGAACATCATCGGTGTCCGAAGCTGCCTGGTATAAGCAATCACCCATACTTTATACCGGTCAATGGAGTCTTTAAACTTCTTAAAGGAAAAGATCGTCTGGCCAAAGGTTTTTACCACCGGAATCCCACGGACATACTCTACCGCTTCATTAGACATATCATCCAGCGCATTCTGGTATTCTTTCATCTTTTCCTGCATCTGCTTTCCGGTCATTGCCATCATGATCAGAAACCCCAGCACAACCGGAACAAGACTCAATAGTCCCAGTCTCCAGTCAAACACGAACAACAGCACCAAAAGACCGCAGGGGGTTGCAATGGCATTGGCTCTGTCGGGAAGCTGATGGGCGAGATAGGTTTCGGTGGCTGCGCTGGATTCGTTGACAATCTTGCGCAGTTTTCCGCTGCCAAAACTCTCGGCAAACCCAAGAGGCAACTTAACAATATGCTCCATGGTCTGGATACGCAGGTTTGTGGCAATACGAAATGCTCCCAAATGGGAACACATCAGCCCTGCTATGTAGACAAGCACCGCTATAACCGCAAACAATACTGCCATCCAGCCATTACCGGTCAGGTTCTGTGCCTGGCCAAAATTCGGTGCCACCTCCAATACTTCCTTGATCATTTTCCAGATGTAATAGAATGGTACCAGAGCAATCAGGGCACTGATCGCAGAAAGCACCCAGGAAGTATAGGTCAGGTACTTATGGCTGCCTGCAGTTTCCAGCAGGCGTGATAAATTGGATTGCTTTTTCAAAAAAATTCCTCCTTTTCTTTGTGTTTATGATAAAGAGAACACGTCTATGTTCTTACAATATCCGAATTTAGATTAGTTTTAGCTAACTACCAAGCAAAAATTATAAGGCATTACTGCCCCATAATTTTCATCCATCCCGCTGTATAAAAGGCGCGCATTTCTCTAACGTAGTTTTCGGCATCTTTGAGCGGCATTTCGTGGATGATCAATTCAAAAAAGGTATGAAACATTCCGGTGATCAGAATATGCTCCAGCGAAGGATCGATATGCGGAGAGGGCCTTCCAAGCTTCCTTAAAACCTCCTGATAGGCATGAGTCCCTTCCACTTCAATCTCCACCATTTCATCAATTAGCCTGGCAAATTTTGTTCCTTCCGAACAGCAGAGGATCAGTTTACATTCCTCTAAATGCTGGAGCATATCGTACATACAAAGCCCCGAAATGTCACTCATGACTTCCGGCTGCTGGGCAGCTGGTAGTTCGGCAAACTCCTGCTGTGCCTTTATAAAACGTTTGAGAATATATTCGTAATGCTCACCAACGATGGCTTCAAAAAGTTCTTCTTTACTTTTATAATATCCGTAAAAGGCTCCGGTAGTCATTCCCACGGATTTCACAATATTCCGCAGGGAAGCGTCTTTATATCCTTTTTCTAAAAATTCCGCTTTCGCTGCCCGGTGGATATTTTCTAAAGTCGTTCCATTTCCGTTTATTTTGCACACCTCCTATATAACAGTGATATATAACACTGTTATAAGTTTAATCTCTAAAAATTATTTTGTCAAGAGCAACAAGAAATAGTTGCATAAAAACTGCAATCCAAACATCATTCTGCACTTTATTACTGATAAAATTTTCAAATACTGGTTTTGACAAAAGTTTCATTTTTTCTAATAAATGATAAGCAGGGTGGAGTTTGTTCTCACACCCTGCTTTGTGATTATCATGAACTACTCGAAGATCTTCTTCACTTTTTCTTTCAGCCTGTCCATATGCCTGTAAACCGCCTTTTCGGTAATCTTCAGATACCTGGCTATTTCATGAGTGCTATACCCCTGGATCTTCATCAGAACG
>OHTG01001221.1_pt1 | contig 11057 bp, 8 predicted proteins | sample 1578761 | NCBI WGS metagenome assembly OHTG01 (sample SAMEA3879536, study PRJEB24766) | human gut metagenome | biome: human-associated habitat; feature: feces | place: USA | collected 1985/1987
CCTCCAGCAGTCATGGGCTCATCCCGCACAGGAATCCGACACATTCCGCGAACTCTTCCCCATCCCCTCGGAAATCCTCAACGCCAACCCGCGCCTCTCTCAAAATCCCTACTACAACTAACATCACTTTTCCATTTCTACGCCGGAAAGGCGGGGGCTCAATCGTTTTCATAAGCTCTGTTTATTCCCCGCCTTTCTCCGGCTTGCAATCCCGCTCTTCTCCACATCACATCCTTCAACCAACAAACTCACAGCTACCGAAAAAACTGACAATGAAACACCTCACCCACTGCCTCGCGGCGGCCGCCGTAGCCCTCGGCATCTCGGCCGGTGCCACAGCAGCCGAAAAAATTTCGTCCGACGTCCTCCGCGACAAAATCGCCGGCGCTTGGATCGGCCAGATGGTCGGCAACATCTACGGCCTCCCGTTCGAAAACAAATTCGTTGACGAGCCGGCCCCCGAATCGCGCTTCCCCTTCGGATACACCAAGAACATCGACAAACTCAAGAAATATGACGGAGCCTTCTCCGACGACGACACCGACGTGGAGTACATATACCTCACGCTGATGGAAAAATACGGCATCGACCCCACCTACGCCCAGATGCGCCAGGGATGGATGCACCATATCCGCGACCGCGTATGGCTGGCCAACCGTGCCGCACTCGGCCTGATGCACCTCGGCTACACACCGCCGTTCACCGGCCGTCAGGACCTCAATCCCCACTGGTATCAGATTGACCCGCAGCTCATCAACGAAATCTGGGCCTACACCGCCCCGGGCATGCCCGCCTATGCCGTGGGCAAGAGCGACTGGGCCGCACGCATCACCAGCGACTCCTGGGCCGTACAGCCCACCGCACTCTACGGAGCCATGTACGCCGAAGCTTTCTTTGAGAAAGATGTGAAAAAACTCATCGAAAAGGGTCTCAAGTATCTCCCTGAGAACGACCGCTACACTCTCGGAGTGAAAAAATGCCTCGATCTCTTCCGCCGGTATCCCAACGACTGGGTGAAAGCACGCCAGATCATCGCCGACGAATATTACGTGAACGAGGACCCCATGACGAAAACCATCTGGAACGCCGACCTCAACGGCCTCATGGGTATCCTGGCCATGCTCTACGGAAACGGTGACTTCCAGCGCACACTCGACCTCAGCTGTGCCATGGGCTTCGACTGCGACAACCAGGCTGCCACAGTGTCGGGTATCCTCGGCATCATAATGGGCGCCAAGAAACTGCCCGCATCGCTCACCATGCCCGTTGAAGGCTGGACCAAACCCTTCAACGACCGCTACATCAACATCACACGCTTCGACATGCCGGACGCATCGATCGACGACATCATCAACCGCACCTACAATCAGGCCATCGCGGTGGTCAAGGCCAACGGCGGCAGCGTGAAAGGCAACACCATCTACATCAACCCCAAAGCCACATTCAATCCGCCGCTGGAATTCTGCATCGGCCCGATGCCAGACCTCACCGTGGGGATGAAAGCCGATTACGATTTTGCCTGCACGGCCAACCGCAACTACAGCTGGACACTCACCGGCGGCACACTTCCTCCGGGTCTGACATTCGCCGACGGACGCCTTGACGGCACACCCACCAAGGCCGGCAAATACGACATAACCCTCCGCCTGAAAGGCAACGGCAAGGAACTCAGCAAGGATTTCAACATCGTAGTGAAGCCGGAGAACCTGGCCATGAAAGCCGACACCATCTATGCCAACGTGCGTGAGCTCAATGAAGCCGTGCTCGATTCCTGCTGGATCACCTTCGGCAAGCCCATGTATGCCAAGACCGTGGATGTAATCAACGACGGTGTGAAGAAAGGTGCCGGCTCGGTGTTCTACTCGCTTGCCTCAAAATCCAACACTCCCAAGATCGACTACTTCGGCTACGGCTGGAACACTCCCCAGACCATCGACATGATCGAGCTTAACACCGGTTGCCTCGAGGAGTTCGGAGGATGGTTCTCAAGCCTCAACATCCAGTATCTCGACGGCGACGGCCGCTGGCGCGATGTGGGCAGGTACACCTCCACTCCGGAGCTGCCAAAAACCGACATCGTGTTCTTCCAGCCCCATTTCGCCCAGTTCCTACTGGAATTCGCTCCGGTAAAGACCAAGGGTATCCGTGTGCTGTTCGACACCACCTACCAGTACCACTGGAACAAATACACCAAAAACGTTTCCAATTTCATATCCATCACCGAGCTTGGCGTCTACGACATGCCCCGCTGACAAACATCATCCGCTCTTCTCCTCTCATCTTCTTACCTTGACTCACTCTCTCCATCCATTTTCCATAATCCTCTCTCCTCCTCTTTTTTTGACCATGAATAAATTATTTCTGACACTCGCACTTTCAGCCGCCTCGCTCTCGGCTCTTGCTGCTCCGGTTTCGGGCCGCGTGGAAATGAGCCGGGACGAACTTATGAACAAGATAAAGGGTGGATGGGCAGCACAGACCATCGGCGTGGTGTTCGGAGCACCTGTTGAATTCAAATTCACCGGTTCCTACACCCAGCCCTACCAGCCTATCCCCTGGTCGAGCCACATTGTGAAATACTGGTGGGAGAAAAAGCCCGGCCTGTTCGATGACATCTACAACGACTGCACATTCGTGGAGACGTTCGAGAAACTCGGTCTCGACTGCACCCAGGAGCAACTCGCCAAGCATTTTGCCTACGCCGACTATCATCTGGCACACGCCAACCAGGCCGGACGCTACAACATCCGTCAGGGCATCATGCCCCCGGCCTCGGGAAACTGGCTCAACAATCCGCATGCCGACGACCTTGATTTCCAGATCGAGGCTGACTTCATCGGCCTCATGGCCCCCGGACTTCATGAGGAGGCTCTGCGCATAGCCGACAAAGTAGGCCACATCATGAACTCCGGCGACGGTTTCTACGGCGGAGCCTTCGTGGCCGGTCTCTACTCCACGGCCTTCTATCTCGACAATCCCCGCGACATCGTGGAAGCTGCCCTAGCACCAATTCCCGCCGAGAGCACATTCTACCGCTGCATCCGCGATGTGCTCGATTTCCACCGCCTCCATCCATCCGACTGGGTGGCATGCTGGGAATACCTGCAACGCAACTGGAACATCGACGTCGGCTGCCCCAAAGGCGCGTTTCTGAGTTTCAACATAGATGCCAAGCTCAACTCGGCATTCGTGGCGCTGGCCATGCTCTACGGCAACGGCGACTTCACCGAAACCCTCGACATAGCTGCACGCTGCGGTCAGGATGCCGACTGCAATCCGGCCACAGCCGGCGGTGTGCTCGGCGTGATGAAGGGCTACGACGGCATCCCAGCCTTCTGGCTCGATCCGCTGAAAGAGGTTGAGGACCTCAACTTCGAGGGCACCGACATGTCGCTCGCGTCGAGCTACCGTATGAGCTTCAATCAGGCCCTGCAGCTCATTACCAAGAACGGCGGAGAAGTCACCGCCGACAAAGTGGTGATACCCACCGCAGCTCCGGCCGTGCTCCCGCTCGAACAGAACTTCACCAACACTTATCCGCTGGTGCGCGAACGCTTCGACGCCTTCTTCGACAAGGAGTTTGAATTCTCCTTCACCGGCAACGGCTTCGTGATCTGGGGCAACATCTGCTGCCTGCGTCACATCAACAAGGACTACATCAACCGCGTATCCACACGTCACATCGGCTCCGAAGTGTTCGGTCTGGCAGAGCCCGACGACAAATATGTGGCAAACGTGGAGGTATGGATCGACGGTAAACTCGACCACGTGGCCAGGATGCCAATGCGCAACACCGACCGCCGTGTGGAACCGGCATGGAAGTATCTCCTCCCAGAAGGCCATCACACCGTGCGCCTCGTGTGGACCAACCCCAACAAGGAGTACACCATCCGCATCAACGACATCATGTTCTATTCCGACCATCCCAACACCAACCGTTTCTATTCCAACCTGAAATGAAAAATACCATCATAACAGCCGCTCTCGCGGCGGCATGCGCGACCACTCTTCTTTCCGGATGCGGCGACAAAACCGGCCGGAAAGCTGCGGAAATCCCCTACGGCACCACCATGACCATCGACAAGGCTACCCTGCTCGACAAAATCAAGGGTGGATGGGCCGCACAGACCATAGGCTGCACTTACGGCGGTCCCACCGAATTCAAGTATAAAGGCGGCATGATCAACGACAGCATCCCCATCATATGGTATGATGACTACTGCAAGGACATATTCGCCGAGGATCCAGGCCTGTACGACGATGTGTACATGGACCTCACATTCATGGAGGTTATGGCTGCCGAAGGCATCGATGCCCCTGCCGAAAGCTACGCCAAGGCGTTTGCCAACGCCGACTACAAGCTGTGGCACGCCAACCAGGCCGCTCGCTACAACATCCTCAACGGCATCATGCCGCCGGCATCCGGCCACTGGAAGAATAACCCCCATGCCGACGATATCGATTTCCAGATCGAGGCCGACTTCATCGGCATGATCTGCCCCGGTATGCCCAATTCAGCTTCCGGCATCGCCGACAAAATTGGCCACATCATGAACTATGGCGACGGCTTCTATGGCGGCGTCTACGTAAGCGCTCTCTACACCCTGGCATACGTCTGCGACGATATCCCCACCATCGTGGAGCAGGCTCTCCGCACCATTCCCGAGGAAGCCAATTTCCACCGCTGCATAGCCGATGTAATCGACTTCTGGCGCAAGAACCCCTCCGACTGGAAACAGTGCTGGCTGGCCATCGACCAGAAATACACCAACGAAAAAGGTTGCCCCGAAGGGGTGTGGAACGGCTTCGACATCGATGCAACAATCAATGCCGCCTACTGCGTAATCGGCCTGCTCTACGGCGAAGGCGATTTCTTCCGCACCATGGACATCTCCACCCGCTGCGGTCAGGACAGCGACTGCAATCCCGCCACTGCCGGAGGTATCCTCGGTGTGATTTACGGATACGAAAAGCTGCCCGACTTCTGGAAACCTGCCGTCGACCGGTGCGAGAACATCAACTTCCCCTACACCGAAATCTCACTGGCCACAAGCTATGAGACCACCCTCGGCCTGCTCGAAAAAGTCGTGACAGCCAACGGCGGAAAAATCACGGATGAGACTGTGGAATTCACCATCCAGCAGCCCGAACCGGTGGCACTCGAGCAGTCGTTCGAGGGCATCTATCCCACCGAGCGCCGCGTGGTGAAAGGCGACATCGAGAACGGCGAACGCTCCTGGAACTTCCACGGAAGCGGCATAGTGCTTCAGGGCATGGTGCGCCGCGACGTCGCTTCACTCCCCGACGATTATGTGGCACAGCTCGAAGCGGTAATCGACGGCAAGACCGTCGAGACATTCCAGATGCCTCTCGACTACATCACCCGTAAATACGACATCTTCCACACCTATGACCTTGCCGACGGCGACCACACCCTCACCATCCGCTGGCTCAACCCCACTCCGGGCTATGCCGTGCAGTGCAAGGACATAATTGTCTACGGTCCCCAGCCTGTCAAGCCCATCAAGCCCTGACAAGTTACGAAAATCCTAACCTAAAACAAGACTTCTCCCATTCCATTCAACGATGAAAATTCCCGAAAAGGGCGTAAAATCCCTTAAACGATTCCTGTTCATTTCCGGCTTGGCCTTGTCGCTGGCGCTCACTGCATCGTGCGGCGGCGACGAGGGCGAAGCCCCGGAACCTGCGCCTCCGGCACCTCCGGCCAAAGTCACATTCTCCCAGCGCTGGAACCCCGACCTGAATTTCCAGAGCCGCACTCTGGGGCGTCAGGTAAACTACAACGTACTTGTTCCCGCCGAATATCTTTCAGACCCGACGGCCAAATTCCCCGTGGTATATCTCCTGCATGGCTACGGCGACTCCCACACATCATGGGGTCCCGGTCATTTCGACATCCAGCAGGTCGACGCCAATGCACGTACCTCAGGTCTGACAGGCCCAGTAATCTACGTCATGCCCCAGGGCTGGAATTCCTATTACGTCAACCGGTACGACGGCGGATTCAACTACATGGACATGATTGTCAACGAACTCGTGCCGCTCATTGACCGCATGCTCCCCACCGTGGCCGAGGCCAAAGGCCGTGCCGTGGCAGGCTACTCCATGGGTGGATTCGGAGCGCTCGCCCTCGCAGGCAAGAATCCCGGCGTGTTCGGCACATGCATCTCGCTCAGCCCGTCGATGAACACCGACGACCAGTACCGCACTCTCGGCTCGTGGGACAGCCAGTGGGGCAACATCTTCGGCGGCAGCGGCACCACAGGCGAAGCCCGGCTCACCTCACACTACAAATCGCTCTGTCCGCTCCATTTCTTTGCCGACGAACCGGTGTCGAACTTCGCCTCACTCAACATTCTGCTCGATTGCGGCGACGATGAGGAACGCCTCTATGCCGGCAGCGGCGAATTGCACTCCATTCTGCGCACACGCGGCATTCCTCACGAATTCCGTGTACGCAACGGCGCCCACACCACCACCTACTGGCGCGAAGGGCTCCGCGAAGGTCTGGCACTGTTCAGCACTGCCTATAGCGGAGGCACATATCCTGAAATTACCGCAGTCACCATCCCCACCGGTAACACACCCTCCACCGTTGAGGTGCAGAACGCACCCTGCGCCACAGCACTGTTCACCGGCGCAGGATTCAAGGGCAATTCAAGCTCGCGCGTGGTCTACATGGAACTCGGAGCCGGTGCAGGCGCAATCACGCCCGAACGGTGCGCCACTCTGATGGCCTCCACGCTTCAGGCCAAGAACGTGGCGCTTGCCGTGGTGAACACAACCGATGCGGCATCAGTCGATGCCGACGCGGTTTTCAGCGCGGTGGAAAGCACATTGGGCATCTCCATCACCGATTCCGGCCGATGGATGCTGGCAAGCGGCAACGGCCTTTCGCTCTTCGCTCCGTTTGCCTGGAACGGCCGCAAGATAGCCGGATTCGGGCTGTACGATTCCGACCTTGCCATGCCTGAAAATGCCACTCCGGCAGCCGGGCTCTATGTTCTCGACATCACTGACAACGGCACCAATCACCACGCCGTGTTCTCCACATTCTGCACTCTGCGCGACCTTGGCGCCAACGTAGAGTATCGCGTTCACAACGGCACCGACAATGCCGTCTGCGCCGACTATGGCATATCTAACGTGCTGCAACTTATCTCATCACGCATCCCCATCTGATGCGACCCACTAAAAACACATCTACCGCAATGAAAAAAGTATCTGTCCTGTCTGTCCTGTTTGCTGCCGCGGCCATCACGGCATCTGCGGCCGTACGCCCTGTGGAACTTGAGAATTGCCGCCTGCAAAGCAGCGTTCTCGGACACGATGTGGCCTACTCCGTGGTAATTCCCGCCGATGCCGACAAGGGCAAACATTATCCTGTGCTCTACATGCTCCACGGCGTCGGTGGCGACCACAGTTCATGTCTCGAGTATACCGATGTGGCCGGAATGATGCAGCGCGGCGAAATGCCGGAGATGATAGTGGTGATGCCCGACGGCTATCTTAGCTATTATTCCGATGCCGCCGACGGCTCGCTCCCATACGAGACGTTCTTCACAACTGAATTCATACAGTCCATCGATTCCATCCACCCCACACTGCCCGGACGCGAAAACCGCGTTATCTCCGGCTTCTCAATGGGTGGATTCGGGGCTATGACCCTCGGGCTGCGCAACCCCGAGAAATTCGGCACTGTGATATCCTTTTCACCGTCGATGCGCACCGATTCTATGCCACCGAAGGGCCGCAGGATGCCTGGGAAAAACAATGGGGACGCACATTCGGCGGCGCCGGTCTGACCGGTTTCGACCGCATCACACAATACTACCGCGACCGCTCGCCTCTTCATTTTGCGCACAAGCTCGATGCCAAAGCACTTTCAAGTGTCAACCTGACCATCGACATCGGCGACCTCGAAAACACACTTGCCGCTCCGTCGGAAATGCTGCACCGCACACTTGTGAGCCGCGGCATCCCGCACACCTACCGCGTGCGCTCGGGCGGCCACGATTTCGAATGTATGAACAAGGGGCTGCGTCAGGCAATGGCGGAACTGTCCTCCACACTCTTCCAGTCAACTTCATCCGACAAATCCGACCCGTCCGACCCGTCCGACCCGTCACCACGCCAATTGAATTTGGCCAACTCCACCATTTGGCTGCCTGCCGCCAACGCTGCTTCCTACCGGCTTTATCCGGTGCTTTACGTCCGCGGCAACTTTTCGCCTCAGGAAAAGGAAAGTCTGGTGAAACGCACGGACGCGATGGCATCTCGCGGCGAGATCAGGCCGATGGCACTCTGTTTCCTTTCTCCCACGGATTCTATTCAGGCCATCGAGCGTGAATGCAGCCAACTGCGTGCCGACCGCCGGTTCCGTGCATTCGTTGACTGCGGCGGTTCTCCCGACTTCCTGGCCGGATTGCTCGCCACCGAACCCTGGTTCACCGCAGTTGTACTGACCAATCCGACGGAAGGCTCCACTTCCCCGCAGACGTTTGCCGGACTGCTGAAATCACACCGCCGTTACCCGCGCGTGTGGCTCGACCAGAACCCGTCATCGCCTGACTTCGGATGGGCAAGCGATCTTCACGTGCTTCTGCGTGGCCTCGACATCAGCCACCAGTACCGCGTGGGCGCCCATGCACCCGATTCGCTGCAGTTCATGCCCGGATGGGAGGAATGGCTGCGGTTCATCGACCAGCGCATCCACATCTGACCCCCGCTCTGACTCTCCGCTACATTCACATCTTTCTCCAGACCATATTATTTCAGAAATAAATATCTTAAACCCTCAATATCCATGTTTACAGTCAACAACTATGCTCTGGCAGTGATTTTCTGCTTCATCACCATGATTTGCTGGGGCTCCTGGGGCAACACCCAGAAACTTGTATCGAAAAACTGGCGCTACGAACTTTTCTATTGGGATTACGTGATAGGCATGGTGCTGTTCACCCTGCTGCTCGGATTCACAATGGGCAGCTTCGGTTCGGAAGGTCGCAGTTTCTGCACCGACCTCTCGCAGGCTTCCTGGAGCGCCATCGGCTGGGTGATTCTCGGCGGTGTGATCTTCAATGCCTCCAACATCCTCCTGTCTGCCTCCATCTCGCTCGCCGGCATGGCCGTGGCATTCCCGCTCGGCGTAGGTCTGGCCCTTGTGCTCGGCGTAATAGTGAACTACATCGGCGTCCCCTCGGGCAATCCCTGGCTGCTCTTCGGAGGCGTGGCACTGGTGGTAGTGGCCATCATCTGCAACGGCATGGCATCGGGCAAGATGCCCAAGACTGCCGACTCCGACGGCACCGACACCCGCAAGAAAGGCATCATCATAGCCCTCATAGCCGGTGTGCTCATGTCGCTCTTCTACCGCTTTGTGGTCATGGGCATGGACATCAACAACTTCGCTGACCCGGCCCCCGGCATGCTCACCCCCTATGGAGCCATCTTCATCTTCTCAATCGGCGTGCTGCTCAGCAACTTCGTGTTCAACACTCTGGCCATGCGTTTCCCCTTCACCGGCGCTCCGGTGAGCTATTCGGCCTACTTCAAAGGTTCCTTCCCCACCCATCTCTGCGGCATGCTCGGCGGAGCTATATGGGGGCTCGGCACAGCATTCAGCTACATCGCCTCCGGCGAGGCAGGCCCGGCCGTGTCCTATGCCCTCGGACAGGGAGCACCCATGATCGCCGCCATCTGGGGCGTGTTCATCTGGAAGGAATTCAAGGGCGCACCTGCCGTGGTCAACAAACTTCTGGCCGCCATGTTCGTGCTCTTCATCCTCGGTCTGGCATGCATTGTATGGGCCGGTAACTGACATTCCGTCCAATCTCCCCCGTGAATCTGAATTAAAACATCAATCACTATAACCTTAAACGCTTTATGAAAAAATTCGCTTTATGGCTTGCTGCGGCAGCCATCGTGATGGGTTTCAACTCCTGCAGCGACGACCCGGACCATCCCGACACCAACGTGCTTGAGACACCAATGATGCAGGCACCCCAGCTCACACACAACACAGCCGTGCTCTCATGGAAAAAGTGCGCCAACGCCAACATGTACGTCTACACCGTGAACAACGGCCCTGAAATGATGACCTACGAACCCACCGTGACACTCGAAGGCCTCACCCCCGAAACCACCTACACCTTCAGCGTGAAGGCACGCCGCGACTATTCGCAGTATTTCGAGGATTCAGAGTACACCACCATCAATTTCACCACGCTCGGCAAGCCTGAAACCGCCAAAGTTTATCACGTGGCTACATTCGGCGACGACTGGGACAAATGGTTCTATGAATACAACGCCGACTGGACACCCAAACGCATCTACCGCACCGTCGACGGCACCGCCGACGGCGACCTCGACCGCGAATGGAACTTCACCTATAACGGCAAAGCCCTGCAGGTACGCGGCAAGAACGACTACGACATCACCCTCAACGACATGGGCTATGTGGCACAGCTCATCGACGGCTCCACCACCTACGACTACCTCTACGATGCCGACGGCTACCTGATTCAGGTATGCAAGAACGGTGAAGTGGCCGTGAACTGCGACATCCAGGACGGCAACCTCATGCGCTGGAGCAAACTCCGCGACGGTGCCGAGGTCTGGAAACTCCACACCTACGATTCAGCACTCAACGTGGGCGGATGCCATGCCATCACAGCCGAAGGCATCGGCGCAAGCCGCTGGTTCGTTGAAAGCGGCCTCTTCGGCAAAGCTTGCAAGAACCTCCACACATCCAACCAGTGGGATTACTCCGACACCGGCTCGACCTTCACATTCGATTTCGATGCCAACGGATGCGTCACCGCAGAGCACAAACTCTACGGCACCGACACCGAAAACTTCTTCTACTCCTACGTAGCCGAATAATCCCATTTCCCACTCAGCCGGCTACCCCCGGCACAACTTATCGCGAGAACTCTTTCTTTCGCAACTTATCGGAGACTTTTGTTTTAGGTATCTCCCCCGAGACTGTCTAACAAGTTTGGGCAGTCTCTTTTTATATTCTAAATGGCAAAAAA
>OHTG01001241.1_pt1 | contig 10836 bp, 8 predicted proteins | sample 1578761 | NCBI WGS metagenome assembly OHTG01 (sample SAMEA3879536, study PRJEB24766) | human gut metagenome | biome: human-associated habitat; feature: feces | place: USA | collected 1985/1987
CCCTTTCGGTTGCGGGAAGTGGCCAGCCGCATCCGGGCCGTACTACGCAGAGCGGCCGGAGAGCGGGAGCAGTTGGTTCGGTTGGGGGAACTGGCGGTAGATACACAGAAAGGCCAAGTGACCCGTAACGGAACTCCCATCTTGCTTACCGCTCTGGAATACCGATTACTGCTTACTTTTCTGTCTCATCCTGGACAGACTCTCACCCGGGGGCAACTGTTGGAAGGAATCTGGGATGTGGCAGGAAATGCCAGGACACCCTCTCATTTCCACTGTGCGTGGAATGGGCTATCGGCTGGAGGTAGATGGCCATGACAAGAAATAAGGAATTATATCTGCCTATCGCCCTCAGCATGGCTCTGACTTTTGTTTCGGGGCTGCTCTGTGGCTTTTTGGGTGGCCCCTGGGCAGCACTGACAGGGAGCGGGTCCGTTCTTCTCACCACACTGCTCTGGATGAGCACAACATGGAGCCGGTATAAAAAGCTGCAGGAATTAGGAGAATACCTGGCTTCGGTATATGCAGGCGGGGAACTTCTGGATATTCGTGACAATCGGGAAGGAGAACTGAGCCTTCTGAAGAACGATCTGCACAAGATTACCGTTACCCTTCGTCAGCAAAGTGCCCAGCTGGCTCATGACAAGGAATTTTTGCAGCAGCTTCTGGACAATATTTCCCATCAACTGCGCACCCCTCTTACCGGAATGCTGGTTATGGCGGACTTGCTGGCACGACCAGACCTACCGCTGGAAAAGCGCCAGGAATTTACCGGGCAGCTTACTGCACAGCTGGAACGAATGCAATGGTTACTGGAGAGACTTTTGACCTTGTCCCGGTTGGATGCCGGGTGCCTGGAACTGGAACGAAAAACCGTTTCACTACCATCTTTGCTGGATAGAGCTACTGCTCCGGTAAGGGTGGCCCTGGAACTGCGTGGCCAGACTTTAAAAGTGGAGTGTCCTCAAGACCTCCTGTGGGAAGGGGATGAAAAATGGACCGCAGAGGCTGTAACCAACCTGGTGAAAAACGCTTCTGAGCATTCCCCGGAAGGAGGCTTGGTAAAAATTTCCGTGAGCAAGGATGTACTGAATCTTTGGATCACAGTGGAAGATAATGGCCCCGGTATCCCGGAATTGGATATGCCCTATTTGTTTCGGAGATTTTATCGTGGCAGTAATGCCGCTCCGGGCAGCGCTGGTATCGGCTTGGCTTTGGCGGCAGAATTAGTTCGAGCTCAAGGCGGCAGTGTGGTGGCAGAAAATCAGACCCCAGGCCCTGGTGCTCGTTTTATCCTCAAATTGCCCATACATCCCGGTAGTTTGTGACAAAACTGTCACCCAGACAGTCATCAAGAGGAAAGAAACAGCCAGTATACTCAAGATGTGGGGGCAACAAAGGCGTTGCCCAGTCTTGATACCAGGAGGGAAATATGGAATTACTGCGTGTGGAACACCTTAGCCGTTATTATGGGGAAGGTCCTGCCCAAGTAAAGGCACTGGATGATGTGTCATTCTCCGTAGAAAAAGGGGAGTTTGTCGCCATTATGGGCCCGTCTGGCAGTGGAAAAAGCACCCTCATGCACCTGCTTGGAGGGGTGGACAAGCCCACAGCCGGACATGTATGGTTACAGGGCACCGATCTTTACAAATTGGACGAGAACGCACTGGCCATTTTTCGACGGCGCCAGATAGGTCTGGTGTATCAGTTTTACAATCTACTTCCTGTGCTCAATGTACGGGAAAACCTGACCTTACCTTTGCTGTTGGATGGACGCAATGTCAACAAAAACCAGTTGGAACAGCTGGCCCAAATTCTGGGCATCCAGGATCGGATGAACCATCTGCCCCATCAGCTTTCCGGCGGTCAGCAGCAGAGGGTCAGCATTGGCCGGGCCCTGATTACCAGCCCTGCCCTTCTGTTGGCAGATGAGCCTACCGGCAACCTGGACAGCAAAAACAGTGCTGAAGTGATGGCTTTGCTGCGTTATTTTCATGAGAAAAAAGGTCAGACATTATTGGTCATTACCCACGATGAACGGATTGCCTGTCAGGCAGACCGACTCATTACTGTGGAGGATGGGCATATTGCTCAGGACGAGGCGGTGCGGCCATGAAAAATATTGTGCACACTTTGACTCTCGCTCAGATGCGGGCTAATCCCCGTCGTACTCTTGTGACTCTGGTGGGTGTGGTTTTATCGGTGACCATGCTCACGGCAGTTTTTGCGGGGGCTGATTCCTTTTTGAATCTTCTGTACCGGCAGGCAGCACAGGACAACGGCACCTGGCATGGCAGAGCCTTTGAGACTGGAGAACAGGTGGTAGAAAATCTGTCCCAGGATGACAGGATTGACCAACTGGGCCTGGCAGCCAGTTGGGGAGTGTCTCCCCTGGACGACAGCAATAGGTGGGGGGCCGCTCTCTATGGAGTAAACCAGTCATTCTACCAGCTTTTGAGGGTAGAGTGTCTGGAAGGAAATCTTCCTTCCACAGAGAACGAACTGGCCATTTCTCAAACTCTCGCCAAAAAGACCGGTTGGAAGATTGGAGACCAAGTCTCTTTGGATTTGTTACGAGTATGGACCCCACAAGGGGTGGATTCCGCAGGGGAAATGATCTATCGGCAAACCAGCGGCCCGGGAATCATGGGATTATCGGACAGCTATATGCTCCGTTCTGTGGGGGAAAAACAGTTCACGATTACAGCTATTGTGGACCCAGGCGGTTTTGATGATCAAAATGTGTTCGCCTGGGAACCATGTTTTACAGTTCTGGAGGATCAGATCCCCCCGGATGGATTGTGGTGCGCTTATTATACTGTCAGTTCGCTGGGGCGAGAACTGTATGACCTGCTGGAAAGTATCCAGAAATGGCAGGCAGACTTGCCTGTCGATGCTGGAGGCGTGGGGACCATCGATCTAAACCGGCAGCTCTTGCTTTATTATGGCATAGATTATCCGGGCAGCCTTCTATTGCCTGCCTTTTACGGTTTGATGGCGGTAACACTTCTCATTATTCTGGTGGGTGCTGTGTCTCTGGCTCGAAACGCCTTTGCCATCAGTATGACGGAGCGCACACAAATGCTGGGAATGTTGGCCAGTGTGGGGGCTACCCGGGCGCAGAAGCGGCAGTCCGTCTTGTATGAAGCCTTTATTCTGGGATTGATTGGCATCCCTTTGGGCCTGATTGCAGGCTGTGGAGGAATGGCGATTACACTGGTTTTTCTGAATAGTCAGGTACAGGAACTGTTTCAATTTTCTCAGCCTCTTTATCTTTCGGTACGGCCTCTTCCCCTGGCCGCTGCAGCCCTGCTGGCAGCCTTGACTCTGGCATTCAGTGCACTGCAACCGGCCTTGAAAGCCAGCAGGATCACGCCCATGGATGCCATCCAAGGAGAAGGTCAGGTTCAATTTCATTCCAATGATGTAAAAACAGGAAAACTGACTGGAAAGATTTTCGGCTTTCCTGGAATTTTGGCCCTCAAAAATTGTAAGCGAAACCGGGGACGGTATCGAGCAATTGTATTTTCCCTGGCGCTCAGCGTAATTATGCTGCTGGCTGGTACCGGACTTTCTTATTATGTGGACCGTGCCATGGGAGTGCGTTACGGGACAGACAGTCCCTTAGCAACGGCGACCATCACCTTCAACGATCCTTCCTTGGATACCGCTACCTATACGGATGATCTGAAAGCTCTGGCTGGAACAGGGGAAGTACGGTTGGTCGGAGGTTTGCAGGCTGGAGAGATGGGCAGCTTCACTTTGAATTGGGCGGATATGAGCCAAGACGCAATAAAATGGTTTCAAAACCAGAGCGGTCTCTTAGATGAACAGGATTATACTTCTGAGGACGGCCAAAATGTCACCGTCTATCCCACCTTGCTGGTCATGGATGACCAGGAGTTTTCCGACTGGGCAGGCAAGGAAGTTTCCTTGAATTCGGATTATCTGGATTGTGTTATGATCACCAGCACCTATCTGTATAATGCAGGCAGCTACACTCAGCTGAAAAATGCTCTGAATCTACAACCTGGATTTTCTATGGAGTTTGCACAAGAGAACGGGTTTGCAGACACTTGGCACGTAGCAGCACTGGCGGAGGATTTCCCTTATTCCGGAAACACGGTCACCTCCAACACCGTGGAAAGCCTTACTTTACAGTTGGTGACCAGTCGCAGTGTATTCCAAGCATTCCTGAATCGGCAGGCAGACCTGGGCAGAAGCGGTGCATACTACTGGCAGGTGCAGTACATTCACCCTGAAAGTATTTCCGCCCTAACCAGCGGATTGGAGGAATGGTCCCTAAACAACAGCTATGGCCTGCCCCAAGGGGTGATCAGTGCAAACTACAATTCCCTTGCCATGGGTGGCCTTCAGCGGTTTGGAATGCTTCTACAAATCTTATGTACCGGGTTTGTTCTGCTGCTATGTCTGGTATGTATGGCCAATATTCACAATAGCCTCTCTACGGGAATGGAACTGCGTGCCCGGGAATATGGAATTCTCCGCAGCGTAGGAATCACACCCGTGGATTTCCGTAAGATGATTTGGCTGGAAAGTCTTTTCTACGGAATCAAAGCGCTGTGCTGGAGTTTACCTTTTGGAATGGGCGTGTTGGCCCTGGAATACTATGCTATCCGACGAGCATTCCAACTTCCCTTCTGTCTGCCAGTGGGCAGCATTGTCCTGGCAGTTGTTTTAGTAATGGGGGTATGCTGGATTTCTGGACTTCTGACCCGCAGGAGTCTGGAGGAGCAGACTATTACCGAGGCCATTCAGAAAAGACTTTTTTAAACAGAAGCCGCAGAAGTGTTTTCTTTCTAAAGGGCTCTCGGAAGAGGTCACCTAAAGGTGGCCTCTTCTCGTGTCAAGAGAAGAAATACAGTACAATGGATATGAATAATGAGAAGAGCTGATATTGTTCCTGTGTAAACAGCAAATAAAAACCTGTAATTATCTTGTACAGAGACAATAAAAATGACGGGTAAGCATTTTTGTGTGCTTACCCGCCTTGTTTCATCTGTTAATTTTCAAATGGCTTGTATACAGTCACGGTTTTCAGATACTTCACGGGATCGCCGTTCAGCACCAAATCTGCATACTCAGCCGGAGCATTATAAATCAGCCAGTCCAGCTCAGAGCGTTCATACATATTGTCGGCCACTTCATTCTCTAAGGCGATGGTATCAATGGAAATCATGCTGCCATCGGCATATTTTAGCTCGACGCAAGCGGTGTCAATATTGAACTCACAGGATAGTAAATGGCTCACGGTGTTGATCTCCTTACAGCTTTCATTTTTAACAAATAATCTGTCGTGATGAACCCGCTTTCCGAATGTTGCATCCCACACTCCGCACCAATTCCGCACCAATTTGTCATGAAAGTATATGTGGATGCATGGATTTATGTAACGGAAAAGTTCGTAAATATGGGAAATATTGAGCTTTATGAAGGTGTATTGAGATATGAAAAGGCCGATTATCCACCGATACCTAATTTCATTTGTACTCATTCTCCTTCGATTTTCCTTGATTTTCAAGGGGTTTCAGCGTTTGGTGTCTTGGCTGTTACACCATTTTTACACCATTTTCGCATTTGGCTTTATTGGATTTCATCAGACTACACCATTTTGCTGAAATTGCTTGATGGCATAATCCAGCGATTCGGCAGTCACATGAACATACCGATCCATTGTTGTTTTGATGCTGGCATGACCCAGCAGTTTTTGCAGCACCTTCGGCTGCATACCGCTTTCGATTGCACGCGTTGCATAGGTGTGGCGCAATGCGTGCATACAGAATTTTTCAATTCCTGCTTCGTCGCATAGCTTGTAAAGGTGGGTATCATAGGAACTGTTTTTCGCCGGTTCCCCGGTACGCCAGTTGATAAAGACAAGATCACGCATGACCAGCCGAGAAGAAACGCCTGTACGTCTGTCTATGTACTCAAGCGCTTTGTCCAGCGTCGGTGACTCCTTTTGCTCCGGGCGGCTGTCCCAAATACCTTTGAGGATTTCATAAGCCCGATCCGTCAACGGTATTGTGCGATAGCTCTGCTGCGTTTTCGGTGGTCCTGCACGCCAAAAGTGCTGCTTATGGCGGTACTCCAAGGTTTTGTTGACCGTCAGCGTCCGATTCTGGAAATCTATCGCATCCCATGTCAGTCCGATCACTTCACCTGTCCGCATCCCTGTTTCTAAAATCAGGGCATACTGCGCATAGTTATGGGAGCGTTTGGCTGCCTCCATAAATTTCTGCTGCTCATCCGTTGTAAGACATTTGATGTCGTCCGGCGCTCGGACCGGCTTTGTGTAGCGAACGCCGTCCATTGGGTGCTTGGCAATCAGGTCATTCATCTTCGCAGCCTTGAACATTGTTCCCATTGTGATATAGGTCTGCCGGATGGTAGAACCTGCATAATCCGCATCCATGGAAAGCAGCACTTTTTGCAGTGCATGGGCTTCACATCGGAAAGGAGCATTTTGCCGATGATGGGCTGGATGTTCTGCTTGTATCGCTCCCGATAATTTCGCAGGGTGTTGGGTGCCAAATCGCCCACAATGTTCTCAATCCAAAATGAAAACCATGCGTCAACCGTCGTGTCCGAGGGGCAAAACACATCTTCGTGCTTGTCGGCATATTTCGCCTGCTCGATCCAGTTACGCGCCTCGGGAATCGTCTGGAAATATTTCTCATGTCGTTTTCCTGCTTTGTCTACAAAACGTGCGTGATATAATCCGTCCTTTCTTTGGCAGATACCCTTGCCGCATTCTTTGCCTCGTAAACTTTTACCCATTCGGAAGCTCCTTTCCCACTATGAGAAGAACCCCCTATGCATTTTATAATTGTAGCACAAGGACTTTCTTTTCTCAATAGTGAACTTACCGTCAAATCATCAACTTATGGCTGATATATTGCTCGAACTCCCTGCGTTTGACCAGCTTTTTGGACCCAACATAGAGAACAAACGGGCAATTCGGACTGCGCAGCATACTCTCGATCTTGTTGATCCCAATGTTGCTGTATGGAAACTGAATTGATCCATTTTGTATCCTTTCATTCATTTCGGCTGGTTCTTTTTTGCGCAAGAGAAATGCCAATCTTGTATCAAAACAGCACAAGTAACCTCCGTTCTGTCAGCCGGCACTCATTCTAAAAGACATAACCAGTGAGATTTTTTACGGCCCGCCCTTGTTTCCATCCGAGACAGATTTACTACAATAGCCATGAGGGTATGCGAACGAAGGGGTGACGGCGGCAGCTTCCAACTCAGGCAAAATTCATATCGGTTTGGCTCGCGTGTTGGCTTTTCGGAATAGACTCTGATAAACCGGGCAGCTTTCAGCTCGTTGATGTGCTTCCGCAGGCCGGAAGGCGCGATCCCGTACTTTTTTGCGTCCTTTTGTGAAAGAATGAAATTCTTCCTTCCGTCGCTCTCCATGGCCATGCAGAAATAGAGAAACCGGCTGCCGGTGCTGAGTGCGTGGAACTGCTTGGAGAGGAGCAGTGAGTTTCCAACCTGAATGAATCGTTTTTCTTTGTTATCCACCTTGGCGGATAAGGCCGGTACAATCGTAGGTCCGTGTTTTCGTTTGCTCAAATCAAACTCCTTCTTTCATGTAAGCATAGGGGGGGTGGATGTCTCATCCCTTCGTAATAAATGTAGAAAACCGGCCCTGTTTGACCACCCATTCAAGGCAGAAAAAATTACACTCAATGTAAACTTTCGTAAACACAGAATGGCCTGAATCTACATTAGGTCTACACTGAGTGTAATGCTTGTGAGTATGTTTACTTATTCCAACATTAAGCGTAGTGCGGCATCGAATGGGTATCTTCCGGTACACAGCCGAGAAAGGCGACTCTTTTTGCGAATCGGTCGCGGAACACTTCTCCGGCAGGATCTGCGCCGCATGCTCAGCTGCCAATATCCAGCTCGTAGGTGCAGAGGTAGAACAGGAACGACGTCATCTGATAGCGGCTGATGCGGGTGCCAGCGGACGCCAGCAGCTCGTCAAGGCTGCTGTCCCGGGTGGTGATGTCCTTTTCATCGCACCAGAGCATCGCTTTGGCTGCCTCTCTGCCAAGATCGGGGGCATCCCGAAGAAGCTGCCTGAGCTGCGTCTGATTCACGCCGGTATCGACGCCTGCCATGATCGCGTAGCGGCGAATCAGTACGCACGCCGTCTGATAGTCCACCTTGTCATCGTATTCGGCATTGGGATCATTTTGCCGGAGCAGCCTTGTCTGATAGGCCCAGCACACAGCATTATAATAGGGATGGGCCGCGTTGAATTCCTCGTTCTCGTAGTCAGCCGGAAGGGCGGTGTTGTCCGTTTCCGGACGACCCGCGATGCGGTAGAGCACATCGATGAACTCGCCCAGCCTTGCCGTGGCCTTGCCGCCGAAGGTGTCCGGCGCTTCCGGCTCCACATAGCCCTTGCGGTACATATAGAGGACGCTGGCCTGATTGAAAATGCTCTTGATGTCCGTGAATACCACCGTGTCCGCAAGGCTCCCGCCGCTGGACTCTTTGGAAAAGACGTGGGCGTAGTAATCGCTGTTGAGAATGTTGCCGGAGAGCTGGAACCTGCTGTCCACATAGAGCCGGTAGGCTTCCGCCAGCTTGTCGGAGACTGTGGTATTCTCGTCGGCGGGGATCACGGTTTCCGTACCGGCATCATAGCGGAAGGTCTTCGTCAGAAAGGACTTATCCGACAGCACCGCTACATGGAGGCCGCTGGAGAGTACATCGGTGCCCGCCAGCAGGCGGGAATCGTAGTCCACGCCGAAGAGATTCAGCAGTGTCGGCAAGATGTCCGCCGTGGAGCAGTATTCATCCACCACGATGTTCTCAGAGAGGCCGGGGACGTAGCAGATAAAGCTGTTGCGATACTTCTCAAAGGTAAGATCCATCTCCCGCCCTGCCAGCTCGTTGTACTCGTCCTCCGTCAGACCGTAGGGATAGTGGTCGCCCGTCAGGGCGATGACGGTGTTCTCCGCCACGCCAGCCTCGTCCAGCCGCTGCAGCAGCAGCTCCAGCGCACGGGAGAGGTTCATGCGGTAACGCTTGATGAACGTCTTTTTCACGCCGGGCGCCATGCCGTAGTCGAAGTCCACAATCGCCTGACCGCCGTGCTGATCGTTCTGGTTTGCCTGAATCGCAATGCACGCCAGCGCCGCGTAGGACGTGATGTCCTGCGGCTCACGCAAATAGCCGTGCCCCGTGGAGAAGCCGCCCTTGAACAGGCTCTTCAGCTCAATCTGGCAGCACGTCGTCGTCAGGGTGTAGAAGTCCATGTCATGAATGTGGATATCGCCGTCCATGTGCGCCTGACCAAATCGCGGATCCATGACGTACTTCTCGTAATACTGCTTTGCGCCTTCGCTGCCGAACTTGAGCATTGCGCCCATGGCAGTATCGCCATTGATGTTGGCGTTCTCGCGCTTGATGTCGGATTCGCTGGCATCTTTGAACACAATGTCCCCAAACGTGCGCATCAGGCGGGAGTTCATCTCGCGGACGCGGCTGCGCTCGGCGCGATAGAGGATGTAGGACTTCGCCGTGCGGGTGAAGCCGTTGCGCATCAGCACCTGCTCCACCGTGTCCTGCACCTGCTCCACGCTGGGAATGGCGCTGATGTTCTCGTTGTTCTCCAGCAGGCGGACAACTTCCTCCGTCAGCTTGCGGCTCGTCTCATGCCCGCGCGCACTGCCCGATGCCTGAAAAGACGCGAAAATGGCCTGCTCAATCTTGTCCTGATCAAAAGGAACTTCGCGTCCGTCGCGTTTGCGAATCATATCAATGCCCATGGTCGGTGCCTCCATCATTCTCTATTCTATCCGTATTATTTCCCATTTGAGAACCAATTGATAACCAGCCGTTCATTCGGCATAAGTTGTGGATGTTTTCTCCTGCCCATGCTACATATAGTGTCCGCAAAGCAGGAACGAAAGCCATCATACACCACTGGAGCGGCTCTTGTCAATGCTGAATCTGGTCGAAATGGACAGCCGAAAACCGCCCGAAGCGCCGCAAGCCCGGTAAACAGAACAGCTTCCACTGGCGGCGAAAATCGGGCGAAAAAACGTTTTTTCTGCGTTTCCGAACTTTCCCCGCTTGATACGGCAGATTTGTCCGTATTATGCGCTTGTCTGCGGGGAGTGCGCATATGAATTTGAAAATCGGATTACTCCTCCAGCAGCAGCCGCTGACCCCGGAAATCCAGCAGCGACCGCTGCGCTGACAGCGCCGCCATCAGCCGGAAGCAGCATAATCCCCTTGATGAGCCGAGACGCAATCGTCTGCATGATTTTTCCTCAGAGCAAGAATGTGAACAGCTGTTTTTCCACCGGCAGCACCCGGAACTCAAACCAGTCCGGATGTTCCTTCACAATGCCTGTCCAGAGTGCCTCTTCCGTCTCCGGAATCGTCCCTGCCGCCAGCAATGCCCGTAATTGCTCCCCAATGGCGCTCATCAGCGGCTTTATCTGCTTGTCCGGCACAACGACCATGGACAGGTCGAGGCGATTTCTGACGCTTGCCAGCACGATTTTCTCGCCGCACAGCCGCTTCCACGGCAGCGCCATGCCGGTATAGAGCGGATAGCGCACACAGTCCGGCGCCATCCAGATATAGTGCGTGCTGGAGAGCACCCGGTCGCGCGCCGCGCTGAGCATCGCCGCGCGGCTGAACAGCGGCGGTTTGCCCGTCGGCATCGGCAGAGCATAGCGCGGCTTGTATTCCAGCACGTTCGGGTGGAATTCCGCCACTTCGCGCAGCTTCAGCCCTTCGGCATAGCACAGCAGCGCCAAATCCTGCATTTGTGTCAGCTGG
>OHTG01001245.1_pt1 | contig 10804 bp, 9 predicted proteins | sample 1578761 | NCBI WGS metagenome assembly OHTG01 (sample SAMEA3879536, study PRJEB24766) | human gut metagenome | biome: human-associated habitat; feature: feces | place: USA | collected 1985/1987
GGAATAGCCGACAATATGCTCATAACAACTTATCTTTCGGCAAAAGCTCCCGTGTTTGTTGCTCCGGCAATGGACCTCGATATGTTTGCCCATCCCGCCACCCAGAAAAATCTGGATATACTGCGTTCCTACGGTAATCACATTATCGAGCCGGGAACAGGAGAATTAGCCAGCCACTTGGTAGGAAAGGGACGTATGGAAGAGCCGGAAAACATCATCCGGGTATTGGATGAATTCTTTGCTTCGAGTGACGAACTATCCGGGAAGAAAGTGATGATTACAGCCGGACCGACTTACGAGAAGATTGATCCGGTGCGTTATATTACGAATCACTCTACCGGAAAAATGGGCTATGCAATTGCGGAAAACTGTATGCGCCGTGGCGCGGAAGTGACGCTGATCACGGGACCGGTGGCAATCACTCCGCCGCCGTTTGTAAAGGTCGTTCCGGTTGTATCTGCCGCGGATATGGCAGCAGCCGTAAAGGAGACAGCAGAGCAACAGGATATTATTATCAAAGCGGCAGCTGTGGCGGATTATCGTCCGGATCACCCGGTCGATGAAAAAGTCAAGAAAAAAGACGGGGATGCCACTCTTACGATGGAACGCACGGAAGATATCCTTTCGTATCTGGGCGCGCACAAAAAACCGGGACAGTTTCTGTGTGGATTTTCCATGGAGACGGAACATATGCTGGAGAATTCCCGTGCAAAACTTGCAAAAAAGAATGCAGATATGATTGTGGCGAATAACCTGAAGGTAGCCGGAGCCGGATTTGGTACAGATACCAATGTGGTGACGCTGATTACGGCAGATGACTGCAGGGAACTGGAAATAATGAGCAAAGCGGATGTCGCATCAGCGATTGTGAGTGAAATTTTAAAGAAAATGTGTTAGTATTAAAATATGACAGACTTAGAAGCCTATTATAATAAATTTAATGAAGAGAAGCGTCTGGACAGCCGACACGGCAGGGTGGAATTTGTGACAAGCATGCATTATATCCATCAGTGTCTGGATGAAATTGTGAAAGAACGTGCAAAAGAGGAAATCCATATCCTTGATATCGGGGCGGGAACCGGACGATACAGCGTACCGCTGGCACAGGAAGGGTTCGATGTGACGGCCGTGGAACTGGTGAAGCATAATCTGGGGCGTCTGAAACAGAAGGGGGCAGGCGTGCATGCATATCAGGGAAATGCAATGAATCTGAAAAAATTTTCCGATGATTCCTTTGACGTAACCCTGTTGTTTGGGCCGATGTATCATCTGCATGAGGAAAAGGACAAGCTTGCTGCGCTGCGGGAGGCGGTGAGGGTGACCAGACCCGGAGGCAGGATTCTCGTGGCGTATATTATGAATGAATTTTCCGTTATCACGTATGCGTTTAAGGAAAAACATATTCTGGAGGCGCTTAAGGAGGGAATGCTCACAGAGGATTATCACTGTACTTCAAAAGCCAATCCTCTGTATTCCATGGTTCGTCTGGAAGATATTGAAGCATTGGACCGGCAGGTAGAGGTCAGGCGCCGGCAGATCATAGCGGCAGACGGTGCAGCAAATTATATGCGTCCGTTTTTAAATGCGCTGACGGAAGAAGAGTTTGATGCGTTTCTGCAGTATCATCTGGCAACCTGTGAACGGATGGATCTTATGGGTGCAAGCGGTCACACGGTGGATATTCTTGTGAAAGAGGAGTCTGAAAACGTATGAAAAAATGGATATTGCCAATCCTAATGGCAGGATTTTTGCTGACGGGATGTTCTTCTCCTGCAGCAACGTCATCGGCTTTGCCCTCTTCTACGGAAAAAATCACGGAGACACAGATGACGGAAGAACCGGGTACGCTGGAAGAAACGGAAACCGGGACTGCAACTGAAACGCAGCAGGAACCGGTGATACAGACGGTAAAAATTACGGCGACAGGTGACTGTACGCTTGGGGCAACACAGACGCATGGGTATGCAGGTTCCTTTCATGAATACTATGATAAATACGGGCAGGATTATTTTTTTAAAAATATCAGAAGTATTTTTGAGCAGGATGATTTTACACTGATCAATCTGGAATGTGTGTTGTCAAATGCGACCGAGCGTGTGGAAAAAACGTGGAACTTAAAAGGAAAACCGGAGTATGTTGGTATTATGACAGACAGTTCTGTGGAGGGGGCAAGTCTGGGAAATAATCATACGTTTGATTATGGGCAGCAGGGACTTGATGATACCAGAGAAGTGTTAAATAAAGCAGGGATTATCTTCGGATTCAATGATCATGTGGATACCTATACCACGAAGGATGGTATCAAAATCGGAATTGTCTCCGCAAGCCAGCTGTCCGCTGATGAAACACATGCCAATTATATCCGGGATGGGATTGCAGAACTTCGGGAAGAAGGAGCGGATCTGGTAATTGCCTGTTGCCACTGGGGGATAGAGGGGGATCATTATCCGAATGATTATCAGCAGAAGCTGGCACACCAGGTGATTGACTGGGGAGCAGATCTGCTGGTCGGTACACATCCTCATGTATTGCAGGGAATGGAATTATACAACGGAAAAATGATCTGCTACAGTCTTGGAAATTTCTGTTTTGGGGGGAACAGGAATCCAAAAGACAAAGATACGGCGATCTATGAACAGACCTTTACCTTTGTGGATGGGGTACTGCAGACAGATATATCAGCCGATATGATACCATGCAGCATTTCTTCCACATCAGAAAGAAATAATTTTCAGCCTGCCATAGCAAAAGGCGACAGAAAACAGACGATTATTGATCATATGAATGAGTATTCGGAAAAGTACAGTAAAATCGGATTTGACGCAAATGGCAGGGTAATCATCAGGGAAGAGTAGGGGGATACTATAATTTTATGTGGCAAGTAAATAATAATGATAAGAGGAATCAGCACATGAATGCAAGTTTTTGGAATTATCCGTCAAAACAGAAAAGCTGGCCGATAGACGAAGAAATGGAAAGTCTCGGGGAAGTCATTCATCCACTCGATAATATCGGTGGATTTGATGTACGTCCGGGATTTTATCAGATGAATGGTGCATATCAGACAGAGGAAGGGGTAAGTTTTACCGTAAGCTCCCATGGAGCTACGAGCTGTGTCCTGCTGTTATTCCGGCCGGCGGCACAGGAACCGTATGCAAGAATCCGCATTCCGGAAAGTTATAAAATTGGAAATACGTATTCTATCCTTGTTTTTGGCTTAAAAGCAGAGGATTTTGAGTATGCCTATCAGATGGACGGTCCTGCTGATCAGGCGAGAGGGTTACTGTTTAACAGAAAACATACGCTTCTTGATCCATATGCGAAAGCTGTTACCGGTCAGAGAAACTGGGGAGAAAAACCGGAAGGCGGAAAGGATTTTGTCTATAAAGCCCGTGTGGTGCAAAGTGATTTTGACTGGGGGCGGTATCGGAATCTGAATTACAAATTTGAAGATCTGGTGATCTATGAGATGCATGTCAGGGGATTTACCAAAGATGCGTCCTCCGGTGTAAAAGGTGGGGGAACATTTGAAGGTCTGCGACAGAAAATTCCGTATTTGAAAGATCTGGGAATCAATGCGGTAGAACTCATGCCGATTTTTGAATTTGATGAAATGGAAAGTGCCCGTGTGGTGGATGGCGTGCAGTTGTACAATTACTGGGGCTATAATACGGTTTCCTTTTTTGCCCCGAATACAAGTTATGCATTTCATCAGGAGCATAATCATGAGGGTGATGAATTAAAGCGTCTGATCCGCGAACTGAAAGAAAATGGAATTGAAGTCATTCTTGATGTGGTATTCAACCATACGGCAGAGGGAAATGAAGACGGTCCATGTTTTTGCTTTAAGGGGATTGATAACAATATTTATTATATGCTTACACCGGATGGATATTATTACAATTTCAGCGGCTGTGGCAATGTCTTAAACTGCAACCATCCGGTGGTACGGCGGTTTATTACAGACTGTCTGCGGCACTGGGCAGTAGAGTACCGGGTGGATGGATTCCGGTTTGATCTGGCATCGATTCTGGGAAGAGATCAGAATGGTGCACCGATGGAGAATCCGCCGATTCTGGAAGCCCTTGCATTTGACTCTATTCTGGGGGATATGAAGCTGATCGCAGAAGCCTGGGATGCGGGTGGCTTGTATCAGGTTGGAAGTTTCCCGTCCTGGAACCGCTGGGCCGAATGGAACGGAAGATACCGTGATGATATGAGAAGCTTTTTAAAGGGCGACAGTGGCGTAGCAGGGCGTGCAATTACACGTATCACCGGATCCTCCGACATGTATGATCCGGCAAGCCGCGGATATAGTGCATCCGTCAATTTTCTGACCTGTCATGATGGGTTCACGTTGTATGATCTGTATTCATATAATGAAAAGCATAATGAGAAAAACGGATGGAACAATACGGACGGGGATAACAACGGCATGAGCTGGAACTGTGGGGCAGAGGGTGAGACGGATGATCCGGCGGTTATGGGCCTGCGGTGCAGGCTTGTAAAAAATGCATTTGCCGCGTTGTTATGCAGCCGTGGACCGGCTATGTTTTTTGCAGGGGATGAATTTTGTAATACGCAGTATGGAAATAACAACGCATACTGCCAGGATAATATTATTTCCTGGCTGGACTGGAACAGACTGGAAGAATTTCAGGAGATTCATGATTTTGCCCGTTTTATGATCCATTTCCGTGCAAAGCATCCGATTCTGCGAAGGGATACAAAGCCGGCAGTCTGCGGGTTACCTTCCGTAAGTATCCATAATGGAGAGCCGAACCGGAATTATACGGACTATAATACACATTTAATTGGAATCATGTATGCGGGAAGAAATGCCGATGATACGGATGATGATATGATCTTTTACGGAATGAATGCGTATTGGGAGCCTTTGGAGATGCGCCTGCCTTCGTTGCCGGAGTCTTATCATTGGAAACTTGTAGTAAATACTTTCTGTGAATACCAGGATGGGGCAGATTTTGAAGCCCAGACACAGGGAGATCAGACACGTGTGCGTGTTCCGGAACGTTCTACGGTAATTTTACTGGCAGAACATGATTTATAAAAAAGAGTTGAGCACCGCTCTGGAAACAGGGCGTGCTCAACTCTTTTTTTCGGTGGTATCGGGTCTGGTTGTAATTTCACTGGTTCCGATGAGGTAATCTGCAGAAACATTCAGAATCTGCACGATGGCTGCAAGATCCGCAACGGTCGGAGAACGACGACCGGTACGGTATCCGCTGATCGTGGACGGCGAAACAAACATTGCATTTGCCAGCTGGATATTGGAAATATTTTGTTTATACATAATCAGACTCAGACGGTCACCAAAATCTTTGTATTTATTTTTATCATTCGTTTTCATACAAATGATTTTATAGAAAGTTGATATAAAAAACAGAGAAAACGCGTATTGCGTTTTAATTCTTAAATAAATGGAAAAAGATTTCCAAAAAGATAAGAAATTAAATCCATCCGCCGTCTAAGGTGAGAATCTGTCCATTCAGGTAACTGCTTGCTGTGGCAAGAGAATATGCCAGTGAAGCAACTTCTTCCGGGGATCCCATCCGGCCGGCAGGAATTTCTTCGATGAGTGCAGAGCGTTCTTCCTCGGAGAAACAACGGTTCATATCCGTATCGATTACCCCACAGGCGATGGTATTTACCTGGATATTGCTAGGGGCAAGTTCTTTGCCCAAAGCGCGTGTAAGGGAATTGATCCCGCCTTTGCATGCAGAATAGGCAACTTCGCAGGAAGCTCCGACATTTCCCCATACAGAAGAAATATTGATGATATGTCCGGATTTGGCATGAACCATGGAGGGGATGACCTGTCTGCATGTGGAAAAGACGGATGTGAGGTTTGTCGCAACTATTCGGTTCCAGTCGGTAATATCCATGTCGGTTAGCAGACCGATATAAGAGATGCCGGCATTGTTGATTAACACATCAATCTGGCCGAAGGTATCCAGTGTTTTTTGCACCATGTCACAGATAAAAGTATAGTCTCCTACATCACCACGGAAGCAAAGCACCTGTATGGAGCAGGTTGTTTCAAGTTTTGTGGCAAGTGCCTGCAGCGTTTCATAAGAGTTATGGCAGCAAAGAGCCAGATGATAGCCTTCAGCGGCAAATCGACATGCCAGGGCTGCACCGATTCCACGGGATGCACCTGTAATCAAAGCAGTATGTTTCATTGTTCTTCTCCGTTCTTTTTTTATATTGTACCATAAATTAAAAAAATTCACTAGACAAACACCGGAGAATGTGTTACTATAATTGGGCAGTTGAAACGGCGCGTGGCTCAGCTTGGTAGAGCGCTGCGTTCGGGACGCAGAGGTCGCAGGTTCAAATCCTGTCGCGCCGACGATACAAGGATTCCGGTACATGGGTGAGAGAATCCTTGGCAGGGGCAACCTCAGAGGCTTTTAGAGAGCTTCTGGGGTTCTTTTTTTGCCTTCAAAAGTTTTAGAAAGGCTCTATGTCAAAAAAACTGTCGCACGAATTTTCGCGCGACAGTTTTTTTATTCTACCGTTACAGATTTTGCCAGGTTACGTGGCTGATCCGGATTTAAGCCTTTTCCAACGGATGTGTAATATGCAATCAGCTGGAAAATTACAACAGATTCAAAAATCGTAAATTCGTCGGATACATCCGGAAGATTGATGTGTACATCACAGATAGAAGGATCTGTGATTTCTTTGTCTTTGGACAAAAGAATGACATAAGCACCACGGGCTTTTACTTCTCGGATATTGGAAATAACTTTACTGTATACATGTTTCTGGGTAGCAGCGGCAATGACAGGAACCCCTTCACTGACCAGGGCAATGGTTCCGTGTTTTAATTCACCAGCAGCATAGGCTTCGGCATGGATATAAGAAATTTCCTTTAATTTTAAAGCACCTTCCATACAAAGGGTATAATCGAGTCCACGACCGATAAAGAACGCGTTGTTGGCATTGATCATGCGTTTGGTCAGCTGTTCAATATCAGGAGCCTGTGCAAGAACTTCCTCGATGTAATTTGGAATTTCCTGCAGTGTTCCAACAAATGTACGTGCCTCTTCGACAGAAATCTTTTGCTGTGTCATGGCAAGTTTGCATGCAAGCAGGTAAAAAGAAGCAACCTGAACGGTGTATGCTTTTGTACTTGCAACAGCGATTTCCGGACCGGCATGTGTATATAATACATAGCTGCTTTCACGTGCAATGCTGGAGCCTTTTACATTTACAATAGACAGTGTTTTCTTTGTATATTTATTTGCAAGGCGAAGAGCTTCCAAAGTATCAATGGTTTCTCCGGACTGGGATACGACGATCACCATGGATTTTTCATTGATTACCGGTTCTTCATAACGGAACTCCGATGCGATTGCCACGGTAACCGGAATATGCAGGCGGTTCTGGATCATGGTTTTTCCTACCATTCCCGCGTACATTGCAGTACCACAGGCAACGATCGTAATGTCGCTTACATTTTCAAAGAAGGAATCCGCAATGGCATCTTCCGAAAAATCCGGAAGCATATCTTTGATACGTGGGGTAATGGTTCTTGTGATGGCAGCCGGCTGTTCATGAATTTCTTTGATCATGAAATGCGGATAACCATCTTTCTGGGCTGCGGTAACATCCCAGTTTACTTCCATATATTCCGGTTCTACGGAATGACCGTCTAAATCCTCTAACGTAATGCCGTCCGCAGTCATAGTTAAAATATGATATTCCGGCACGATGAAATAACGCTTGTTGTATGCGATAAAAGCAGTCAGGTCAGATGCAATAAAAGCACCGTCATCACAGTATGTTGCAACCATAGGGCTGACATTTCTTACCGCATAAATTTCACCCGGATGATCCTTGAACAGAACGCAGAAGGCAAAGGAACCTTCAATTTCGGCTACTGCTTTGCGAAGAGCTTCTTTTGGATCTCCTTCGTAGAGTTTATTGATCAATGCGGCGGCAACTTCGGTATCCGTCTCGGAAATCAGTTCATCCGTCAGATCATATTTGGTGGCGAGATCATGATAGTTCTCGATGATACCATTGTGGATCAATGCAACCTGTCCGACCTTATGAGGGTGTGCATTGGCATTGGTAACGCCACCATGGGTTGCCCAGCGGGTGTGGCCGATTCCACACGTAGAATTGTTATCATCATCGCAGATGGCACGAAGATCTTTTACTTTTCCGACAGTTTTCCGAAGTGAAATTTTTCCGGTATCTTTAAAGTACGCAATTCCCGCACTGTCATATCCACGGTACTCAAGGCTTGCAAGTCCTGTCAATAAGACATCCTGGGCTTTTAATTTACCTGTAAATCCAATAATTCCACACATAATTGAAATCTCCTTTTTCTCATATAATTTTATGATCCCGATATTGTTTTCGTTCATCAGAATATTTTTCATTGTGCATTATGTGGTAACACGTAAGTGTTATCACCTATGCCAATTGCTTCGCAAGCAAATTCTCATGCAATTGGCTCCATCGGGGTACGAATCCTTTGTTCGGATGTTACCATCCTGTTTGTGATTCGTATGCGCAGCCCCTTTCTGCGTTCAGGCATCCGCCGAATCTTCGATCACCTGAATCCTCGTTAACCCTTGTGGTGCAGCGAAAGCTGTATCACATTTGCACATTGCTTCCGCGAAAGCTGTATCACAGGGTACATGGCGCTAAAGTTTTTAACTTTTCGAAATCTGTTTCTCCTTTCTATAACAGACACCCCCATCTTAACATAAACACCGGGGCTCTCACAACCGAAAATATCCACAGAGATTTACAGTAATTGCATAAATTTTTCACGTTACTTACAATCTTAAAAAAATTTATACATCTTTGCCTCTGGTATGATATGATTAATTCCAAATGAAAAACATACAGGGAGGAATCTATGGACGAACAGACAAAACAAAAACGAAAAGATATCGTGGGGTGGGTGATTTACATAGCAGTTCTTCTTGCCATTATTATCACATTCCGTTGTTTTTTGATGATCGGGCGGGTGCCATCTGAGAGTATGGAACCGACACTGATGGTTCATGACTGGCTCATCGGAGACCGTCATGCATATGAGGAAGAAAAACCACAACGCGGCGATATTGTCATGTTTTATCAGAAAGATGAAAATGAAACCATGGTCAAACGTGTGATCGGACTTCCGGGGGAGACGGTTTCTTTTGTCGGAGGAAAAGTATACATCAATGGGGAACCGCTGGATGAATCGGCTTATCTGGATGACACTGTCGAAACGGATTGTGGAGAAGAAGATAAAACCTTTACCGTTCCGGAGGGCGCTTATTTCATGTTGGGGGATAACCGGGAAATTTCCCTGGATGCGCGATATTGGAAACATACCTACATTACAACGGATGACATGAAGTCGAAGGAAATCCTTATCATCCCGTTTCACAGGCTTCCGTGGTTTTAACCCTTTTGTGTCTTGACACCTGACGGGCATGTGAGTATACTCTATGTAATATGTTGAATGTAACAAGAAATGTCTGTATAGAAGGGTATTTCGTGAAAAGGAGTATTTTATGTTAACGACAAGAGAACTGCAGGACGAGATCATCCGCCTGAAGAAAGAAAAGGATATCTGTATTCTGGCACATGCATATCAGAGTCATGATATCTGGGAGGTGGCTGATTATGTAGGGGATTCCTATGGACTGAGCGTGCAGGCTGCCAAGGCAGCGCAGAGCACTGTGCTGATGTGCGGAGTCCGTTTTATGGCAGAGACGGTCAAGATTCTGTCCCCACAGAAAAGGGTATTGTTATCCAACAGCAATGCGGGATGTCCGATGGCAGAGCAGATGGATGTGGAACTGATTTCCGGGGTGAAAAAGATGTATCCGGATTATACCGTGGTAGCGTATATTAATACGACTTCCGAGTTAAAAACGATTTGTGATGTCTGTGTAACTTCCTCATCGGCAGTTCAGATTGTAAAGAATATAGAGAATAAAAATATTTTGTTTATCCCGGACTGCAATCTGGGAAAATGGGTGGCTGATCAGGTGCCGGAGAAAAATATCAAACTGCTGCAGGGGGGATGTCCAACGCATGTCCGCATGTCGAAACGGGATGTGGAAAAAGCACGAAAGGCACATCCGGACGCACTTCTTTTGGTACATCCGGAATGTCTGCCGGAGGTTTCCGAACTGGCGGATTATCGGGGAAGTACAACCGGAATCATGGACTATGCAAAGAAAAGTGATGCAAAGGAATTCATTATCGGAACCGAGAACAGTATCGTGCAGCATCTGCAGTTTGCATGTCCGGACAAGCAGTTTTATCCATTATCAAGAGACTGTGTCTGCCACAATATGAAACTGACCACACTCGGAGATGTATACCAGTGTGTAAAGGGCACCGGCGGAGAGGAAATCAAGCTGGACGAAGAAGTGCGTATAAAAGCAAAACGCTGTATTGATACCATGCTGGAACTTGGCAATTAAAGCAGGTCAGCCTGCAAAGATGCGCGCCCTGCGGAGTCAAAGATGATGCTGTGTCTCCGCAAGGGCGCGAAAGTGTGCGGTAAACGCACACTTTATTTTTTTACCGATTTTACAAGGGAATCCAATGCAACAGTTGTGGTGGTATCACCGGCAAGGAGCGTGTACGTTTCTCCACTGGTGAGCTTTGGACAACTGATTACAACGGAATTATAGGATTTGGCAGGGGTATAGGAAAGCAGCATCCGGGGTATCAGATTGTGGTAGTGTCTGTTCTGAAAACAATTTATGAAGAAAGAAAAGGAAAACTTAAGAGAATCTAAATTGACTTGCAACAT
>OHTG01001247.1_pt1 | contig 10773 bp, 10 predicted proteins | sample 1578761 | NCBI WGS metagenome assembly OHTG01 (sample SAMEA3879536, study PRJEB24766) | human gut metagenome | biome: human-associated habitat; feature: feces | place: USA | collected 1985/1987
TATGTAGCCGTACCCATTGCGTGCGACGCTCTGAACGCTCAAGCTGTGGCTGTACGGGAGTATCATTATCTGACAGCACAGGTCATGGCGATAAAAGAGGACAAATCTTTTACAAGAACACAGATAGGTTGTCGCTCACTTTTGCAGGAGAAAGGTCATGGCGTATCTGTTTCAACGGCTCGCTGTCTGTCAAAGGTATTGAATTGCTTTATTCAGTTGTCAAAGAGCGATTGAAAGAAGAAAATCATCTTTCCTATATATCGCGTTGGAAAAGAGTAAAAGCGTAACCAATATTCAAAACTTTTTTCTTTTCTTGTACCATATAGGGAAAGAAATTGTCATTCTGCTAAGTTGATGATGAAAAGATTTCTTTTCACACCCTAACTACCTATGCAATACCGTTACTGCCAACTATGAAATGAAAGATTTTGTTTGCTCCATATAGGGAACGACAACTACCAAATGTTAAGTTGAGAATGAAAATATTTTCTTCTTTTCACATCAACACTCAACTGCTAATACCTGTTTGAATACAAATTGAAGATACTTTGTCTTCTTTCACATAACACTGTCCACTCATCTTGAATTTCCGACATTTTTTCAAAACTTTTCTTCTTTCACTCCATATAGGGAATGGAAACCTTGATTTGATGACCTATTTTCAAAAAAAGTTAGATTTCCTTTTCTCGTACCATATCTGTACACAAGTTGATGTTTTGTTGCAGATATTTTGAAGAAATTAAAAAATACCGTCATTCTCTTGTGGGACAGCGGTATCTATGCGTTCTTCTATGGTTGATTTTTCTAATTGTAATAAGTGTTTATGCTTATCTTTGAGTTCTGCCTGCTCAATCATATCTTTCAGTATCGTTGTATGATTTTCTCTGTCTAATGCTTGTACCATTTTTATGGTTGGTGCAACCTGTCTTTGTAACCAATGTAATGCCTTTTGTAAAGTATAAGGTTCTGGTTTAGTCGTTAATCGTATCGGCTCTCTATTTTCCCCTATAAACCATGCCCAATCATCATTTGTTTTCCATTGACTTTTCGGTTTATCATCTTCTCTATCAACAAAGCGGACATAATGATTGATGATAGAAAAAGCGGTGCGTTCAGCGTCCCGATAGGTCAGTAAATCTACAACCGCATAATAGGCTCGTTCATTCTTCATGCGTATTTCAAAACGGTTCTTGATTTCTGTATCTTCAACTTCTATGCCATTTTTGACATACTGCTCGTAATTTTTCTGATAGGCACACATATATAACTCACTACTGGTTGAACCGAGATATAAGGTTTCTCCTGTATTCTTTGGTAAATCGCTACCACATTTTTCCGTACCGCTGTAATCTTTCTGCATACGAAAGTAGGAGATACATTCGCCAGCCTTGTATTTTTCCTTTAACTTTGGAATATCTAATATTCCTGCTTTATCATTGATTGCCAAGTCAAGTCGTTTCATCTTACCACCTGCCGTTAAACAATCCAGCATAAAGTCATACCATGAGCGTTCCTGTGCCAATAGATAACTTTCCATTTGCCGACACCCTCTGCCTTTTAGTTCTAATAAAACACCTAAATGCTCTTGCATGGAACACATGATGTTGATGTCGCCTAAAACATATTTGCTTTCATATCCGTATTTTCCAAAATCTTCATAAAGCATATAATCGGCTTTTAGTTGTAATACTTCACGAATAATCTTTAATGCGTCTGTCGTAGGAAAGCGGACACGGAAGTAATCAATCAACAGAAATAGTGGTTCTTGCGGATTGAAACGCTCAATCTGTTTTTCTATCGTTTGTTTTAGTTCAGCAGAGGGAACAACAGTCCCATTCTCTATCTGGTTAAAATATGTACGACTGATACCACAGGCAACAGCAAGTTTTCTTTGTGTTACTCCATATTCTTCACGCTTTTGTCTTAATTCTTCTATAAAGTTTTTATCATTCATTCTTCAATTCCTCCAATCAAAAAAGGCAACTACCATATTTGATAATTGCCTATACTTAAATTTCCGCAAAAGAAAAGACAATCAATTTCTCGTTTGAAATCAACTGTCTTTCCTATGTCTTATTCAATTTTTATGTATTAAATGAGTGCTTTTTAGTTAACACCCTATTAAAAGCGATTTTACCTTGTAAATACAGCGTTTTCCGCTTAGTAGTGTATATTGTTTCTTGTTTTTTGTGCCCCCCTTGTTAGATAACGGGGGCTTACTGTTCGCTCGCAAGCTCGCTCAACTGCCGGAGTGAACCAGCCACTAAAAACGGTGGAAAAATCTAAGAGATTTTCCCACCGCCGTGTCTGGATCACTCCGCCTATTATGCTTTTTCGCTTTACCTTTTAATCCCCAATCATATTATACCTCTAATGCACGAATTAGATTTACCATTTCAATAGCTCCCTGTGCACATTCAGAGCCTTTATTTCCTGCTTTGCTACCAGCTCGTTCTATCGCCTGTTCAATCGTATCTGTCGTAAGAACACCAAACATAACTGGTGTTTCGGTATTTAAACTGATTTGAGCAATTCCTTTTGATACCTCACTACACACATAATCATAATGGCTTGTACTACCTCGAATAACTGCTCCCAAACAAATAATCGCATCATATTTTTTACTTTTTGCCATTTTAGACGCTATCAAAGGTATTTCAAATGCTCCCGGAACCCAAGCTACCTCTATGTCCTTTTCACCAACATTTTCTCTTTTCAAATTATCTAATGCACCTGCTAATAGCTTAGAAGTTATAAACTCATTAAATCTTGCTACAACAATACCGATTTTTATATTTTCTGCTACTAAATTTCCTTCAAAAGTGTTCATTTATTTTTCCTCCATATTCAAAATGTGTCCCATTCGGTCTTTCTTTGTCTTTAGATAAAAACTATCATAAGGATTTGCTTCTATTTCAATCGGTACTCTGCTTGAAATTTTCATTCCATAATCTTCTAACTGATAAACTTTATCAGGATTATTTGTAAGTAAATGCAATGATTTTATTCCCAAATCTCTTAAAATCTGTGCACCGATATAATATTCTCTTAAATCGCCTTGAAATCCTAATGCAAGGTTGGCGTCAAGTGTATCCATACCGTTATCCTGTAAATGATAGGCTTTTAGTTTATTGACAAGCCCGATACCTCGTCCCTCTTGTCGCATATAAAGCAATACACCAGAACCATTTTCTGCAATCATTTTCATTGCTTTATCTAACTGCTGTCCACAATCACAGCGTAAAGAGCCAAAGGCATCTCCTGTTAAGCACTCTGAGTGGACACGACATAGCACATCGTTTCCATTATTCAAATCTCCCATAACCAATGCAACATGATGTTCTCCATTCAATTTATTGATATAACAATGTGCTTTGAAATTCCCATATTTTGTAGGCATTTCTACAACCGAAACACATTCTACAAGCAAATCATATACTTTTCTGTATTCCTGTAATTCTTTAATTGTGAGGGTAGGTATATGGTGTGTTTGAGAAAACTGAATTAAATCAGGTGTTCTCATCATTTTCCCGTTTTCATTCATAATTTCGCAACATAAGCCACATTCTTTTAAGCCAGCCAACCTCAATAGGTCAACCGTTGCTTCTGTATGTCCATTTCTTTCCAAAGCACCTCCGTTCTTTGCAATCAGAGGAAACATGTGCCCCGGTCTACGAAAGTCAAAGGGATTTACATTCTCAGTCACACACATACGAGCCGTTAATCCTCTTTCTTCGGCAGAAATACCTGTTGTAGTATCCTTATAATCAATAGAAACTGTAAAGGCAGTTTCATGGTTATCTGTATTATCTTCAACCATAGGGGAAAGCATGAGCCTGTTAGCCAGACTTTCACTCATAGGCATACAGATTAAGCCTTTTGCATAAGTCGCCATAAAATTAACATTTTCTGTTGTCGCAAATTGTGCCGAACAAATTAAATCCCCCTCATTTTCTCTCTCTTTATCGTCCATAACCAAAACAAGTTTTCCCTCTTGTAACGCCTGCAATGCCTCTTTTATTTTTTGATATTTCATAATTCCTTTATCCTTTCTGCTAAAATCCGTATCGGCATAACAACTCTTTCGACAACTCTGTTTCATTGCTGTTGTCTATGAGTTTCTGCACATATTTCCCTAATATATCATTTTCAAGGTTTACCATATCCCCGACTTGTTTATTCTTGAGAATTGTTTGCTCCAAAGTATGAGGGATAACGGATACCGAAAAATCTGCTTTCGATACTTTTGCGACAGTAAGACTAATACCGTCAATAGCAATCGAACCTTTTTCAACAATTAGATTTAAGATTTCTCTTTGCGTATTGATTTGATACCACACCGCATTTTTGTCTCTACGCACAGACGATATTCTGCCTGTCCCATCAATATGCCCCGTAACAATGTGACCGCCCAACCTGCCATTCATAGGCATAGCTCTTTCTAAATTCACAAGGCTTCCATGTCTTAACAGGCTAAGAGCCGTTCTGTTCCATGTTTCATTCATCACATCAACTGTAAAAGATTGTCGAGTGAAACAAGTAACTGTAAGGCAGATACCATTGACTGCTATGCTGTCGCCTAAATGTATATCCTCTAATATTTTTGAAGCTTTAATGGATAGTTTACAGTTACAAGTATCTTTCTGTATTCTTTCTACTTTACCGATTTCTTCTATTATTCCTGTAAACATGGATAAATCACTTCGCTTTCTATGAAATAATCATTTCCCACTTGAGAAAAAGCATATGGTTTAAGCATAATGGCGTCATTAGGAAAAGCAACACCTTGACCACTTACAGGGCTTTTTGCACTCCCACCAAATATTTTAGGTGCTATATAAATTTGCACCTCATCAACAATCTGTTGCTCAAGAGCACTCCAATTCATTGCACTTCCACCCTCTAAAAGTAGACTGTCTATCTGCATATTTCCTAAACATTGCATTAAATTCATTAAGTCAATATGATTACCTTTTTTCTTCGTATAAATAATTTCACAACCACATTTTCTGTAAAGAGCAATCTTACTTTCATCAATAGAAGAAGTAGCGATATATGTTTTAATGTCATTCGCTGTTTTGATAATTTTTGATGTAATGGGTGTTCTTAAATCTGTATCACATACGATACGAATAGGATTTTCCCCGTTTTCTAATCGGCATGTCAGTAAAGGGTCATCTTGAATAACGGTATTCACTCCTACCATGATCGCAGTAACCTTATGCCTGAATTGATGTACTTGTTTTCTCGCTTTTTCGCCACTTATCCATTTTGATTGATTTGTATAAGTTGCTATTTTCCCGTCCATTGTCATTGCATATTTCATAAAAACATAAGGAATATGCCTTGTAACATATTTTCTAAAAACTTTGATTAACTGTTGACACTCCATTTCTAAAATTCCTATCACAACTTGAATGTTGTTTTCCTCAAGTACCTTTACACCTTTTCCAGACACAATAGGATTACAGTCTAAAGTTCCGACGACTACTCTTGTAATGCCACTTTTAATAATTGCTTCTGTGCAAGGTGGTGTCTTACCATAGTGACAGCATGGTTCAAGTGTTACATAAAGTGTTGCTCCTACAGGTGACTCCCTACAATTTTTTAATGCATTTCTCTCTGCATGCAATCCACCAAAGATTTCATGGTATCCCTGTCCTATAATTCGATTATCTTTTACAATTACTGCCCCAACCATAGGATTAGGATTGACATAGCCAGCACCTTTTTTTGCCAGTTTTATTGCTAATTTCATGTATTCTGTATCGCTCATTTTTACACCTCCAAAAAAATACATGCCTTGAATAAAATCTATCCAAGACATGCAAAAGAGGATTTATGCGATTAAAGAAAATGCTCTGAAACAATATAAAATCATTCCAGAGCACGCAAAAAAAGCATAAACTTACTTTCATCTTCTTTCATCCAGACTATACTGTCGGCTTTGGAATTTCACCAAATCATGCCTTTCGGCTCGTGGGCTATACCACCGGTAGGGAATTACATCCTGCCCTGAAGATAGTTATTCAATTACGGACAATTATAATATCTGATATTATATCTGTCAATAAAAAGTTTTTTTCTCGTTTATCCAAATACAATAATTTGCAAGCAGGTAAACACAGGTTATTTCTTAATATCCTTTTGTTTGGGAAACTCCCACTTCCCATTTTGAAATGGTTTGCCGAGAAACATTCAAACGATTAGCAATTTCTTCTTGTGATAAGCCTTTTTGTTTTCGAAGATTATATAATTTATTATTAAATTCCATCTTTACCAATCCTACCTTTCCATCCTTTTAGCATAACAAATAACAGCATTCCTAACACTACTGTCGTAATAACACTTGCTTCTATTCCGTAATCTGCACCATTGAGGATACTAGTATCTTGTACACTAAAAAGAACTACTCCTTTTGAAACACTTTCACTTCCACTTAAGGACAAACCCATAATCACATATAATATAAAATTCCATGCACTATGTAACCCACAAGCAATCCAAATATTAGACCGCCACAAAACAAGTATTGAAAAGGTAATTGAAACCAAATACAAGTTTACAATTCCAATCACAGCATACACTAAATCCGCTTCATTCAAGCTAGACAAATGCGGAAAAACAAATGCAGTTGAACTAATTAGAATTGCCAATGATATAGATATTCTATTTTTCAATGAATTTAGCAAAAATCCTCTGCACATGATTTCTTCTGTAGCACCTTGAATACCAAATGCCAATACCCATAACAAAATACTCTTAATATTTACATTTGTGTTGAATCCACAAAAGCTAATGGAACCACAGAGGCAACCTATACCTAATATTATAAACAAAAGAATCGTGGCAACTAATGCTCCTGTCAAATACTGTATAGGATTTCCTGAAAAACCTACGAATTTAATATTTTTCTTCTCAACAAATCTGCAATATAATAGGGTTACTAAGGAAAATACTAGGAAGCCATAGTAGAGTAACAACTCACTAATTTCTCCAGCTGGCATTATGCCGTGCAAAGGATCATAGCTCATGCCATATAAAATCCCGATTATTACTCCTTCTCCCAAAACTGCCGAAAATACATATATCAGGATGAATGCCAATAATTTCTTTATTACGTATTCAGCGGATGACATATTTGTTTCGTTGTTGAACGGATTTAGATTATAAATAATACCTTTCTTCATCAATGTTTCCTCCTTGTATCACTTGATGAAAGTATCGTATTACCTTTGTTCTAAAAACACTACCAACCATATCAATCAATCTGTCAACACCCTTTAACAATCCTGTTAAGTCCAGTTGCACCGCCTAATTTACTGGCAAAAGCAATGTAAAATTCAAGTTTGCCTAACTGTTCGTCAAATTGGAATTTATCACTCCGTCAAAATGAAATTTATCTTCCCGCCAAGGATTTTCCAACAACAAAAACTCCAATAAGCATTTCTCCAATTGACAATCCTAATAGTAATCCAGAAATAAAATCCTTAAAACTCGAACCTCCAACTGCATATGAAAGAGCCTGTAATGCAATACCCATTACAATAAGCATAATTCCATATAGCGTATTTTTTTGTTTTTCTAACTCTTGCGTTCTTCTTAATAAATCTAAAATTTGTTCATCATCATAAGTACGAACACTTTTTTCTTCAGATATTTCACCATCCATTAGTTCTGCCACTGTAATTTCTAGCTCTTTACACAAGCTTTTTACAATGGAATAATCCGGCATACATTTACCCGTTTCCCACTTTGAAATGGTCTTATTAGAAACACCAAGTTTCTCTGCTAATTGTTCCTGCGTTAGATATTTTTGTTTTCTCTTTAAAGCTATAAATTTTCCTGTAACTAATTGGTTCATATGTATTCCTCCATTCCTTTGATAATATAAAGTTACTTCTTTCTCCTTTGAATTCAAATCCCTTATAAGTAGAATATAGGTGGAATCTCTGTAAAATAATGGAATGTTCCATATAAAACTCAACAGAAAATTCTAATTTATCTCTCTGTTAATGCTTCAACAATATTTTTTTCAATAAATTCTACTCGATCAAAAACCATAGGTTTAAAATGAGCAGTGATAGCTACCACAATTCGATTTATTCTATCAACATAAATAACATTACCACCATCCCCAATAGCAGCAATTACATCATTTGTTCTGTGAGGAAGCCACCACAAAAATCCATAATCTTGATTCCCAAATTTCTCATCGGTAGATATATAGGATTTTGTCATCATTTTAATCCAATTTTCACTTATAATACGGGTGTTATTATAAACTCCATTATTTAGCACCATCAAACCTATCTGTGCCATTTCATAAGCTGAAAGAGATAATCCCCAACCTGCAGTTGGCATACCTGTCGGATCTAAAAACCAAACCTTTCCGTGGTCGTTTTTGTTCATTAAATATTCGAACTGGTCTTCTTTGCTTTCGCACCCCGCATTGCTTCTTGGTGTGATCCCTAGAGGTTTAAAAAGATATTCGTTAGCAAAATCAAGTACATTCATACCACTCGTAATTCTGATAATTCCCAAAAGTATTTGAACACCTAGAGTATGATATCTGAATTCATTAGTGATACCTTTTCGACCTCCCAAAACATCCATTGTCGTTAGTGTCCAATCCTGTGATGTACAAACCTTTTTCCATGGTTCACTCTTTCCCTTATATGGTGCTGTCATTGTAAGTAAATGTTTAATTGTCACTTGAAAGATAGTTTGTTCTCCTCTTTTAGGAGTGTAAACATTTTTATAATAGTCCATCACATAGTCATCAACACTTTTTATCAAACCTTGGTCTATAGCAATACCTATCAGTAATGATGTCACAGATTTTGTTACACTCATGACATTCATTGTATCATCCTTTTTAAAACCATCTTTATACTCTTCAATTTCAAGTATGTCATCTTTATAAGCTACAATCTGTTTTATATTTATATCGTTTTTACTTGAATAAGTATCTAAAACTTTCTTCATTAAAACTTCCTCCTGTAAAGTAGTTAAATCATATTATTTGGACGTCCTATAACAAGTGTAAGTGCATTAAAAATTGATTTCAATAACTTTTCACAAAAAAAGATATCTAAGTTAATAGATACCTTTTTCGGAATATATAAAAATAGATAGGGATAAATCAACCTTTAAAAGTCATAGGGATTTTGACTCTGAGATAGAGATGACCTTTAAACACTTTTAGGGTTTACTTTCCCTATCTTTTTGTTACAGTATTTTTAGAAGGGATTGGACGTAAAAAAAAAGGTAGAAATCCAGCACCGATCAAAGTTGTGATTTCTACCCGTCCTCTTAGACAATTATATGATACTGAAAATTACCAACGACTTCAACCTGATTTTAAACAAAGATGATTATCAAGCATTTGTTGCTTCGATTGATCTTCTTTCTTTACATTGTCCTGTTTGTGGTGCCGTTGGTCTTTTTATCTTATATGGACACTACAGAAGATTTGTGATCATTGATGATATTTCCAGTAGTGATTGTAAGATTCAAATCCCTGTTCAGCGTATCCAGTGTACTCAATGTAAATCCACTCATGCCTTGCTTCCAACTAATTTCGTCCCTTATACTCAGTTCACTTATCTTTTCATTTACTATATTGTCACACTTGATGAGAATGATGATTTGATTACTTCTTTTGAAGTTGCTCTACAAACAATTCGTAAAGTCAAAGCTCGTGTAATCGAATTTTGGGATTCGCTGTTTCCAGACTGGAGAGATTTCAAACAGAATGACTTGAAGCTAGAATCTTTAAAGCGTCATAATATCCTCTTTGGATCCACTAGAAGCTATTGTAAACTCTGTGTACTGTCACCAACAGAGGCACAACTCTGAATCTGATTTCTTTTGATATTATGTCATTGAAATCAGAGAGGAGATGATCTTATGATCGAAAATGATGCTTTCAAACTGCTGTTAATCAATCTTTTTCACCTGAATCCTGATGATATTACCAATATTGTCTGTACTACATTCAATAAGATGATGGTTCTTCTTGTTACGCTTGCAGACAAACATCAGGCTTGTCCTTACTGTGGGTTTACTGCGCCTAAAATCAAGGAATATGTAACCAAGGAGATCACTCATTCGGCTCTTACCACACAGAAATGCATAATAAAATACAGGGCAAGACGCTACAAATGCTCATGTTGTGGAAAGACCTATTATGAATTCAATCCTTTTGTCTTCAAATCTCAGAAAATATCGATCCTTACTGTACATAATATTCTGAAGGATCTGAAAGATTTCAATGAGACATTTACTTCCGTTGCCAGACGATATCATGTTTCTCCAACTTCTGTATCCACCATCTTTGATAAACATGTGGATATTGGCAGAAACCCGCTTCCGGAAATCATTAATTTTGATGAGGTATATGCCTTTAAATCCGAAAAGAGTAAATATGTCTGCGTTCTTCTTGATTTTAAAAAACAGATTCCTGTTGATGTTCTTCCAAATCGTAAAAAGGAATATCTTTTAAACTACTTTCAAAAGATCCCTTTAGAAGAACGCAAAAAGGTAAAATACGCCTGTTCAGACATGTATGAAGTATATCGGGATGTCGTACATAAGGTCTTTCCTGAGGCAAAACACTTGTTAGATTATTTTCATCTTTCGCAAGATTTTCACAAAAAAATGAACGAAGTACGTATTAAAGTCATGAAAGGATACAAAGATGATAAGGCTTCGGATGATGCTAGTATATTTATAGGACAGGTAAAACATCTCGAATTTGATTTGATAAGG
>OHTG01001259.1_pt1 | contig 10697 bp, 10 predicted proteins | sample 1578761 | NCBI WGS metagenome assembly OHTG01 (sample SAMEA3879536, study PRJEB24766) | human gut metagenome | biome: human-associated habitat; feature: feces | place: USA | collected 1985/1987
CAGAAATATCCTTCTGACGTTTCTTTACAATCTGTGGCTCAAATGTTGATTTACGATCCTACGGAACATCGATATCCATGCTGCCATAGCTGATGTTTACACGTTTTGATTTATATCAACGATGTATGTAAACACTCCTCCACCCATAGCTTCAACTATGTATAGTATTTTCTTCTTCTCTGCCATGAGCAGAATCCCCCATATCACACAAATAGATTCCAAATTCATTTTTACGAGCACAGTCCCTCAAGCCAACTCAATTTCACTCTGCACAATTAGTTGCTTAATATCTTTCGGGAAACAGTCCTCGCCGCCCGATGTCAAGTCTTGGACAACTTTTTTCACAAATAAATTTGAAAAATCGCAAAAAAATAAGCCCTACAAGGTTTTCAGTCGGTTCCGAACCGATCTGAGCCTTGTAGGGCTTAACTGTTTTCTCTATATGATTTTATCTTAGACTGCCTGCAGTGGAGTGTTTTCCATCACTTTCTTAAACTGCTCCACTGTCATTTTTGCCTTTTCAGCGGCACGTTCCATTTTTAAATCGCCGTCTCGAACAAGCTGCACCAGCATCCGCATCTCACCAATGCTAATGCCTTCTTCTCTGCCTTCGGCCTTTACGCCCTGACTAAGGTTGCACATAACAAGCACCTCTCTTTCCAGATCTTCGTTCATTGCAACGCCAAATTCTTCTTCAAGAATTTTCTTTTTCTCAGTAGCTGCTCTGGATGAAGAGAGCAGCACATCCATAAATTTCACAATACCTGTATAGTTTTCTGTACCCGACTCTCCCAGACAAATCGTTACAACGCTCATCAAATCATAGTTTTCTGATTTTTCAACAGCATTTCCAATCAACTGCTCTGGCCGAATGGAATAACGAATCAGAGTATTCTGAAACTCTTTAGTTGGATGTGTACAAACCCAGATAGAGTACACTTTTCGGATTTTCCCATACTCTGAGTTCGTGAATATCGGGCCGTGCTGTGCAGAGATCATTCTGCTGCAATAATAGATTGCACGCTTCGTCAAAGGGTACCCCGGATTAAAAGCGGTCTGCGCTTCTACATTGATAATAAGACGTATCACATCTTTCTGTTCAGCAGAACCTTCTGATGCTGGTGCGATTGCATCGAACCGAACATCATAATTGATGGTTCCCTCAGTCAGCGTAGAATCTTCATTATTACTTCCGGCTATTACGTCAGAAGTTTTCTTTGGTCTGTTTGTATCATCAACATGAACGCCAACCGTACCCACTTCCGGCGTTCCTTCGATATACTTCTCTGCAATTTCGTCTACGGAACAGGCACTGTACTCATTCACACAGTTCTTCATAATCTGTGCCAGAATCTGTTTGTTGGCAAGCAGCTTCTTGGCAGCCTTATCATAGCTCGAATCATATTCCGTCTGCGTTATCGCATGAGCAAGCTGATTTTCCATCGGCATTCACTTCCTTACAGCAGATTCAAGAGGAGAGTATACTTCCCCCATTGTGCTTTCATCTTACCATAAAACACTTTGCATATCAAGCTGGCAGATGTAAACTTTTCAGCATAGATTTGTCCATATTGCCCACTCTGGTTTAAATTCAAGTTAGCATAATTCAGCATAATATTCCAATATAGCAGCATCTGTATTCAAGATTCTTCCCGCCTTGACTACCATTCCCGTTCATCTTTTTCAAGTGAAATGATAACTGCGTTTTTCTCAGCTTCATATCTCCCCTTAAACTGATGATCCTTTCCTACGGCTAGTTCATTTGCCTCCAGCAACGCCTGAATGAACTGTATTCCGTTAATCATCATTCGGCACTGCCCATCGGTCAACAGCCTGTCTGGAACCTTAAAGGACATGGGATGTTCAGCGGTGCACGGAGTAATCGCAATAGACTTCCGATCTTTCCTCTGCAAAACACAAATATAGGTCGGACTCCCAAGAACACGAATAACATCCTTTCCCACATTCATTCTTCGGCTTTCTGCCGGAATCGTCACCAGCAGATTCATAATTCGTCCAGAACTCATGTCAGCATTCCTTTCTCAACAACCTCACTGCCCGGTCGTTGTACATTTTCAGGCTGTTCCGGCAAATCTGGTAAAGGTATATTTTCAGATTCTTCACATTGCAGTATCGGTACTGAAATAGCATCTGTTTTCTGTTCAGGCTCATCCAATACAGCAGAGCCCTGATACCCGATAAAATCCTCGAACAGGTTCATCTGATGACCAGCGATGTAATCATTATAAGATTTCCCAATCCGATCTTTATAGACATCCGGGAAGAACTTTATCTGTTTTTTCTTCATTTCGCCAGTAAGCGGGTCCGTATATTCCTGTGGCTTCGGTGTGAACATGATTGCTTCTTCCAAATCGAACAACATACAAAGGCCCTGATCTGAATTAGCCACCCGTCCAAGCACTTTATAACGACATTCTCGATTCCAGTTCATGAGTTTGAAGATATTTTCCACAAATTCCAAAGAGGTAATATCCTTATTCACCCAGTTTTCGTCCTTCTGCCGTGCCCATTCAACAGATGCGCTGTCCTCTTCCGGGCACATAATCAGCGCAAGCCGCTTCTTGTTTGGGTGCAGAATCGGAAGAACATACTTGATTCCTTCAAAAAGCCGGATGCAGGCCATATTAAATTTCATAACGCCATACTTTATGCTCACTGCTGGCTTATTCAGCATGGAAAATTGTGTACGCGGCGGCAACTCATAGCCATCAAATTTTTCGTACTCCAGTTCTCTTTTATGTTCTTTTCGTATCTGCGTCAACTCACGAATCAAGGAGATTTCCCGAACGCTCAGTTCCTGCTCCCTACTTTTTTCTTCCATTTCACAAATCCTCCTACATCGACATTAAAAGGTCATCCAGTTCACGTTGAACTTCATTTCTGCTTGGAATTGCACCAATCATGGGGTTTTCTACGACTTGGCCGGATTCCATCACATCACTGGCCGCAATGCTCTGAACCCACTTGCTCCGATACAGTCGGCATTTCAGGTTCATTGAACGATCCTCAATCTGTTCATACTGATTTTTTCTAATCAAAATCCGGGACTCATCCAATTCAAAAATTAGGAACTTTGCATTTTCCTCTCCACGGCAGATACCACGACACTGGTAACGACAACTCCACTTCCAGTTCATTGCTTCAAATATCACCCCTGAAAATGCCCTGGATGAAAAGCTGCTGCAATTCTTATCCTTATTTTCCCAATGTATCGCTGTTGAAGCGTCACGATTACTCTTTCGCAAGATTACGACCTGCAGAATCGGGTGATAGAGCAATTCCACATACTCGCAGTCGTCCAACCGAGTATGGCAAGCCTTGCTGAAACAGATTCCATTTCTTGAGATTGTTATGACCGGGCTGCTTTGATTGATAAAGCAAGTGCCTGAAATCGTCAGATATTCTGATCGAAGGGGCTTTTCCAGCTTTGTTCCAGCCCTCATCTCTGCTATATCATTCAGTTTCGCCACCTCTTCCGGAAGATAGGCCCTCAGACAAAGACTGTGGATACTATCAACACTGATGCCACTCCAGTTCGGATGGATGCCCACGAATCCTTTCAATGCTCCCTGCTGGATTACTACAATATCCTGCACCCCACACTTCTTTTTGCTGGATGCCACAAGATGTGCAGCCCGTGCAATTTCCGGTGAAACAATCGCTTCGTGATGTTCTGGAACGTAGGCAGAGCAGCGATTCCCGTTATTCTTTGTGACTTTGCCCAACTTGTAGTCCACCACAATGCTCTTCCGAGCTTCCAGATCACCCCAGCGACGTTCGTTTTTCATGATGTTAGCCACCATCATGCCATTCCACTCCTGCCTGCCGCGCAGGGTGCTGCGCTTCTTCTGTGTCAGGATCATTGCAATCTGTTCGTAATCATAGCCCTGAATAAATGCCAGGAAGATAAAACGTACCGTCTTTGCTTCTTCCGGCTCAATCACAAGCTGTCCATCCTTCGTATGCCGATACCCCATCAGGTCGGCCACCGGGTACTGGCCTGTCATAATACGCTGGTCATACGAAAGGATCATGCGGCGGCTCTTATTGCCCGATTCCCAGTCCGCCAAAAGAGCCTGAATGTCAAGACTGTATTGACTGCTTGGATTCAGCGTGTAGATATTCTCTGTTTCAAAGTACACACCGATGGGATGTGCAGGATGCATGGTTTTCAGGGCCGCGATCTGCGTCATGCAATCTGAAAAATTCCGAGCAAAACGTGAAATGCTGGCACAGATAATCAAATCCATCTTCTGGTCTTTGGCATCTCGCATCATGCGCTTAAACGCATCCCGTTTCCGCAGTGAAGTACCCGATTTTCCCTCGTCACTGTAAATATCCTGCAGATTCCAGTTTTCCGTTTCTGCAATCTTTTTGGTGTAATATAGAGTCTGGTTTTCAATGGAAGAAATCTGCTCCTCGCTAGAGGTGCTGACACGGGCATAAACCGCTACACGCTTCAGGTCGCTGTCGTAAATCGACGGTGTCGGTTTTGCCGGACGAAAGTAGTCTTTTGCCGTTTTCTGGCCCTGTTCTGCCTGCTTATGGATTCTGTCCCGAATTTCAGCTTTTCTCTTTTCGGTCTCCAAATGCCTACTCTGCCAGTCTGCTCCACTCGGCAGCACTTCAAGGTTTTCTACCGGAATACACTCTACGTCTTTTGGATTATACTGTCCTTCCACGTTCATTTTTTTCAGCCTTTGTCATTTCATGTTCTAGTCGGATTCTCCACTCAAGATAATCTTTCCTTCGGATCGATGTATATTTTTCAGCCAAATCTTTCAGGCTCTGCCGCTGGTTATCAACGTCAAGAATGGTGTCGATTCTCTGGTCATCATCGTCTGTAACAATATCCACTCGCATCGGCAAGTCAAACAGATATTTCAGCAAAAAACAGAAATCACAGGTATTTGCTGCAAGATAGGCCCTTGTCTGCGAGAAAATCAGATTTACGGAACCATTTTTGCAATCTTTGAGCAGATGCACCATTTCCGGGCGTTTATAAATTTCCTTATTCCCTGTGATGTCAATATAAACACCAACCAGCTTTTTATCGCTATCAGTTTTAAACTTTTCAGCATAGTAGGAACTGTGATAGGCTACTGCTGCATCCTTAGAGCGCTCCCACAATTTTGCAAGTTTCACATAGCCGCCAACTTTATACCTGTGGTCCATTCACAGCACCTTCTTCCGGCTGAACACTCCAATACCATCTCCGCTTTTTCTGGTAGCAGTGGATTCCCATTTCTGTTTTTACCATCCGTGCCACTCGTTTGCTGACACCCTCATTGTCCAGACGGCAATAAATTTCATTCGCGCTCATATCGCCTTTTTCAAGAAAATGCTTAATCCAATAGACCGCTTTTTGCTGTTCCGATTCAAATTCGGGTTTTCTATCTGGTTTCTGACTTTCAAAAGATTGCGGCCTGCATTCCAGCCACTGAAAGCCCTTGTCGGCGGAAATGGAAAAGCGGATGTCTTCTGCCGTAGGCGCAAGACTGTTTTTGATTTGATGTACAATTCTTATATCAGGATTCTCTGTATCTCGCTCCACCTGCAGGACGCTTCGTGCTGCTGCCACAACATCAATGCTGCCAAGGCTGCGGTACAGCCCTTTGGAGCCTTCTTTTTTGTTGAGGTGGCCAATCAGAACGATGGCACAGTCATAGCCAGCAGCCCACATTCCAAGGCGGCGCATAAGTTTCCGTGCCCTGCCTGCGATCTGCAAATCTGAATCACTGCCAAGATAGGCCTGAATTGGGTCGATCACGACCAAGCGCGGCCGGAATTCAATGATTGCCTGACGGATACGTTCATCGTCCAATGTAAGGCCGTTATAAACTTCTTCATTGATGAAGGCAATCTTCCTACAGTCTGCTCCACAACGTTCCAGACGGGGCTTTATCGTGTCTGAAACGCCATCCTCGGAACACTGATAAATCACTTTTTGCGGCGCACTAATTTTGCATCCGTCCGGGGTCCTACCACCCATTGAAAGTTCCGCAATCAGATTCATCATCATGGTGGATTTTCCGTCACCGGGATCACCCTGCAGCAGTGTGATTTTCCCGATTGCGATAAACGGATACCACAACCACCGAACATCTGTTGACTGAACTTCGCTGTACAGTGTCAGCAGCCGTTCCATTTCATTTTCCCCACTTTAGTTTCACAGTTTGATTTCATGCTTTTATTATACGCTTGTCAGATGTTTTTTTCTGTAAGCCACCAGTTTACATGTGCATCGAAATGTAAACCAGTAGTTTACATTTCGCTCTCAGAATACACAACTGCTAGAGGTGTACCCACCGAATTCTGAGCTATGCATTTGGCTTTTTTCTATTGTTATAGTGCTAAAAATCAAAAATAATAGTATTAACTTATGTGGGCATTTGAAAGGAATGTTTTGTATGTCCATTAATTGTATTGCTTTGGGGAAACGAATTTGTTTTTATCGTTTGAAGTTCAATATAACTCAAGAAAAGCTAGCAGCCTTGACCAACTGTAGTCGTGAATATATTGCTTACCTTGAAAGTGGCACTAAGACTCCCAGTTTGCCAACCTTGATTGATCTCGCCAATGTTCTACATATTTCTGTTGATGATTTACTCGTTGACAGTCTTGATTATTCTTTTTCCACTTCTGGTTCTGACTTACACCGACTTCTATTGGATTGTAATCAAACCGAGCAAGAAATCATTATCCGCATGGTGAAAGAATTAAAGGCCACACTTGCCAGTCTCGGAATTTAACATTTTTTCGTAATAAAAGCGAAAATTGAAACGGCCCGCATAAGCTACAGACGCACCCTCGAATTCTCCTGGGTGCTGTTTGTGGTTTATACGACCCTATGTTTTTGATTGTCGGAACTCAGTATGTACCTTAGACCACTTTTCCGCATAGCCACTCAGTGTCTGGTTAGGACACCACCTACCTATAACTATCACATTCCTGCGGAATGAAACACCCTCATAGTCGAGAAGATACTAATCCTCTCAACTATGAGGGCGTTGCTTTTATTCAAGCAGTTCCAAAGGCGGGCTATCCGGGTCTGGCATCTTATATGTACCATACCTGCCGAAGCATTACTGCCGCCAGTTCCAGAGTACTACCACGCCGCCGACCACCTGCGGTATCATAAAAATCACAAATCCACCGATCAGCATTTGAAGTGCTTCCATTCCTTGCGACTGATGCATGAGGTACGAAAGAATCGCCGTTGCCAATAGCACACTGCCCAGCAGATAGAAAATCCATGCCGAACAATGATGCAGGAATACCACAAACCACTTTGCCAGCCATACAGCAAGGATCAGCGGCAGGGTTATCATCACCAACATCAATTTTAACAGCCATCGAATCGCTTTCATAGTGTCCTCTTTCCGACTGGTCCGTTGCCCATGTTATAACACACTCTTTGATGTTCCAACATGGGCAACCCAGTCCTATCTCAAATTCAGCCTGTATGCAGTGCCTTTACAGTATCCTGTATGCTCTGCTCGTATTTGAACCGTACCACAATGCGCCCTCCATCATGCACAAAGACATTTTCAATAAAAGCCGACACCATACCTGCCGTGAGCCTCGTACCGTGCAGGAAATTCTCTGCCTGCTCTGCCGCTGCACGCACAGTTCCCGGCACAGCACTCCGAGTGGATTCCACTCCTTTTTCTAGTTCTATTTTTTCTTCTACCTCTGAAATTCGTCTATCACACTCCTGCTTTTTCTGCTTGTAGGTATCCAACGGGAGTGTTCCTGCTGCATATTCTTCATACATCCGCATCTTCTCTCCCTTTAGATTTTTTAATTCCTGCTCCATCAGAGTTTTGCGGCGGCTTGCCTTTTTGTGGGCTTCCTTCAATCCTTGTTCTTCCTTTTGAATATCTCCATAGAGGACATCAAGCAGGGAGAGTTCCTTTTTAAGTGCTTGAAAAACCGCATTTTCAATGTCACTGACCTGAAATATCTCAGATGTGCATTGGGTCTGCCCAACCAGTTCCAAGCCCTCTCTGCACCAAAATGTCGGCACAACCTGTTTGAAATTGTGCGCCATCACTCGCCTGCAATTTCCGCAGCGGACTTTTCCTTTCAGTGGGAAGTCCACACCGCCCATCAACACTTTATGACTGTTGCTCTTTATAACAAGCTGCGCCTTTTCAAATTCTTCCCGGCCGACGATTGCTTCATGGGTTCCCTCTGTAATAAACTGCTGTCCTTTGGGGACTGTTCGGACAATGCTTTTGCCAGAAATCAGAGTTTTGGTTTTGCCCAAAACCATCGCCCCGGTGTACACATACGCCGTGAGGATTTTCCAAACGCGAGAGCTATCCCAAAGAATCACTGGGGCAATGGTATAGGTCGTTTCCTTGCCGTACATCTTATTTTCTTTGTTATATACGCTCGGCACAGGAACATTTTCGTCATTGAGCATCATTGCGATTTCTCTTGTACCCAACCCCAGAATCGCAAGGTCGAAAATACGCCGCACGATTTTTGCTGCTGGCGGGTCAATGATAAATGCGCCCTTTTTGTCTGGGTCAAACTGATAGCCGAACGGTGCCGCGGATGCCGTTGTAATGCCTTTTCGCCACTTGACCTGATTGGCAGTCCGCAGCTTCTTCCCTGCGTCCCGGCAGTACATCGTGTTCACCAGATTGCTGGCCACCACATCCATACCCAGCGTTGTACCTTTATAATTATTGCTATCATAGTTGTCATTGATGGCAATGAGCCTTACCCCCAGCAAAGGAAAAATCTGTTCCATGTACTCACCCACGCCGATATAATCACGACCAAAGCGAGAGAGGTCTTTTACAATGATGGTATCAATCTTGCCATTGCGAACACCATCCATCATCTGCTGGAATCCCGGTCTGTCAAAATTGCTGCCCGTGTAGCCGTCATCTACAAAATCCATCACAGGCACATTTTGCAGACTTTCTTTGCAGGAGATATACCGCTGAATCAGTTCTTTCTGGTTCTCAATGCTGTTGCTCTTATCCTTGCCATCTTTGCCCAAATCGCCATCAGCCCTTGAAATGCGCTGATACGCTGCAATCATTTTTCTGCACTCTCCTTTTCTACCTCTGCAAACACATCCCGAAATCCGAAAATGATCCGAATCCGCTTGTCCGCGCTCACTTCGATTCTCTGCACAAGGGATTTTACCAACTGAATATCAAATTCAAAGTTGTCCAGATGTTCTTCCAAATGAGAAGTCATATTCAGGTATTCTTCGATTTGCTGTTCTACCTGAACTTTTTTGTTCTCCGCTTCCTGCAGCGCGGCTCGCAGGCCATCATATTGTCTGGAATAATCTTCCCGAATCAGTTGGTAATCTTCGGAATCCACCACACCAGCCACATAGTCCGCATAAAGCTGTTCCCGCTTCTTGGCCATCTGGCTGACTCTATCGGTCAGGCTCATAATTTCACCCTTTGCCCGGTAGACGGGATTCTGCACATCCTCGATTTTCTGCAATTCTTCCAGCACCTCCCGTTTATCGCACAGCTGGACAATGAACAAATGCAGCTGATCCATTATCAGGGCTTTCAGCAGTTTTTCTGGAATCTGGTGGCCGATGCACTTATCGTCAGCCTGCCTCGCTTTGCAAATGTAGTAGCAGACCTTTTTACTTTCTTCTGCTCCATGCGGCAGTCGCTCAAACTCCATTGGTCTGCCGCAATCTGCGCAGAATACCATTCCGGCAAGGTCGTTCTGGTACTCACTGCGAATCTGCTCCGACTTTGCTCTTACGGTATTGAATACCTTTCGATTCTTGTCCAAGATTTTTTGCACCTTTTCAAAATCATCCCTTGCGATAATGGCCGGATGTGTGTTCTTTGCCACATACCACTGTTCTTTGGGAAGGTCGTGCTTGTCCTGTCCTGCGAATAACTTCTGCGTACTTTTATTGTTGATAGTATCGCCCACATAGGTTTGATTTTCCAGAATGTGCCGAATCGTGGTTACGCCCCACTTTTTACAGAAAGTCACTTCTTTACCCTCAACAATTTTCCTATGCCACTCCCGTGGAGTCGGAACCTGCAACAACGTCATTCGTCGAGCGATTTCAAAAATTGGTACGCCCATCAGTTCCCACTGGAAAATTAACTGCACATAAAATGCCGCTTCCGGGTCAATTTCATTGCGCTTTGTCATGGGGTTCCGAATATAGCCATACGGAGCATCGTTTCCGACAGCATAGCCTGCTTCTTTTTTGCGCTGCAAGGAAGTCCATATCTTTTTGGATATGTCTTTCGCGTACATTGCGTTGACCATATTCCGAATCGGGAGAGCCAGACTTTCCATGTCCTCTTTGCGCGTACTGTCAAAATTATCTGTAACAGCAATCAATCGAATCCCCAAAAATGGGAACACCGTTTCGATATAGTATCCTGCTTCCAGATAGTTGCGACCAAAGCGCGAGAGGTCCTTCACCACAATGCACTTGATTTTCTTCTGCCGCACATCGTTCATCAGGCGGGTAAATGCAGGTCGCTTAAAATTCGTTCCCGTAAAACCATTGTCGAAGTAGGTGTCCACATAACTCAGTTCACTGCTGCGATTGATATAATCCTGCACCAGCGCGATCTGCGTTTCCATGCTTTCTTCTTTTTCTTCATCCTCAACAGAAAGCCGCCCATAGATTGCTGCTGGTATTTTTGCTTCTTCCA
>OHTG01001277.1_pt1 | contig 10551 bp, 10 predicted proteins | sample 1578761 | NCBI WGS metagenome assembly OHTG01 (sample SAMEA3879536, study PRJEB24766) | human gut metagenome | biome: human-associated habitat; feature: feces | place: USA | collected 1985/1987
GAGTGGACAGGATTTTTTGTGGTATCTGTGGTGCGGCAAGCTTTCGCCGCTGTTTGGCCGCAGTGCCATGACCACCTTCGAGCGGCTCTATGTAGAGGACGCTTCCACCCACACCGAGGTGAAGGACCCCTATTATACATGGTACAATGAAGAGGCCGCCTGCCGCCGCATCCTGGCGGAATTCGGTCTGCCCGGCACCAGCCACATCGTCAACGGCCATGTGCCGGTGCGGGAGAAGAGCGGCGAGAGCCCCATCAAGGGCGGGGGACGGCTGGTGGTCATCGACGGCGGGTTCTGCCGCGCCTACCACGAAAAGACCGGCATTGCGGGCTACACGCTGGTGTATTCCAGCCGCTCCATGTCGCTGCGCACCCACCAACCCTTTGAGAGTGCCGAAAAGGCGGTGAGTGAAAACCTGGATATCATTTCCCAGAAAAACATTCTGGAGACCGAGAACCACCGCATCCTCGTGGAGGACACCGACGAGGGCGAGGTGCTGCGGGAACGAGTGCACGACCTGAAGCAATTGGTGACGGCCTATCAGCTGGGCTGGATCCCGGAGGCGCGGTGCGAGGATCACGTTTGGTGATATCGCCAAAGGGTGAAATTTGGGTCGGTATTCGTCAAAATTGATGAAAAATTCAATAAATTATTGGAATATCCGCGTGTAATCTGGGCAAAACAGAAAATAATGAAACAGATACAAATCGGGCTTTGCTTTTTTGTGGAAGTAGTGTATAATAGGATAGTTATAAATCTGCCCCGGTGTTGGTAAATCTGTACACCCCGGCAGTACAAGTAACGAGATGGAATGCTTTCAGTAGCCTTAACAGGCCTGTGGCACAGGCCTTTGACAAGGAGATCATAAAAGTGGAGAAATTTGTTATTACCGGCGGTAAGCCCCTGCACGGAGAAGTTACTATTTCCGGCGCAAAAAATGCGGCTGTGGGTATTCTGCCTGCCACCATTCTGGCAGCGGATGTCTGCGTGATCGAAAATCTGCCCGATATCAGCGATGTGTCGGTCAGCCTCAAGATCCTGAGCACCCTTGGTGCACAGGTGAAGATGCTCAACCGCAACACCTACGAGATCGACACCACCCATCTGACCGGCACCAACGTCCCGGACGACCTGTCCCGCCAGATGCGCGCCAGCTACTACTTCCTTGGCGCACTGCTCTCCCGCTTCGGCAAGGCACAGGTGGCCATGCCCGGCGGCTGCAATCTGGGCCCCCGCCCCATCGACCAGCACCTGAAGGTGTTCAGTGCACTGGGCGCAGAGGACAGCGTGGATTACGGCATGATCACCGTGCGCACCAAGCAGGAGCTGACCGGTGCCCATATCTTCTTTGATAAGGTCAGCGTGGGCGCTACCATGAACGGTATGCTCTCCGCTGTGATGGCACAGGGCCAGACCATTCTGGAAAACTGCGCCAAGGAGCCCCATGTGGTGGATCTGGCAAACTTTTTGAATATGTGCGGCGCAGACGTGCGCGGTGCCGGTACGGATGTTATCAAGGTGCGCGGTGTGGAAAAGATGCACGGCTGCACTTACAGCATCATCCCGGATCAGATCGAGGCCGGCAGCTATATGGTGGCTGCGGCTGCCACCGGCGGCGATGTGCTCATCAAGAATGTTACCCCCAAGCACCTGGAGCCCATCACGGCCAAGCTGCGCCGTGCAGGGATCACTGTGGAAGAATTTGACGACGCTGTGCGGGTATCCCGTACCGGCGATATTCTGCCGCTGAAGATCAACACCATGCCGCACCCCGGCTTCCCCACCGATATGCAGCCCCTGATGGGTGTGCTGCTGAGCGTGGCTAAGGGCACCAGCACCATCACCGAGAGCGTGTGGGACAACCGCTTCCGCTATGTGGACGAGCTGCGCAAGATGGGTGCCAGCGTACAGGTGGATGGTCAGGTGGCTGTGTTTGAGGGCGTAGAAAAGCTCAGCCCCGCACCGCTGCGCGCTTCCGACCTGCGTGCCGGTGCCGCCATGGTGGTGGCTGCTCTGATGGCTGACGGCACCAGCGAGATCGAGGAGATCGGTCATATCGAGCGCGGCTACGAGAATATCGTGGAAAAGCTGCGCGGTCTGGGCGCTGATATCAGCAAGGTGGAGCGGATGCCCGCTGCGCTGGAACAGGCCCTGTAACACAAACAACAAAACAAACAGCCTGCCGTAAGTTCTGTGCGGCGGGCTGTTTTCAGGTGGTAACATAAGAGGTTTTCATGGCAGAGTTCATTTCATTGTATTCCGGCTCCTCCGGCAACAGCAGCGTGGTGCGCTGCGGTGCGCAGTACCTCATCGTGGATATGGGCAAGGGTGTACGCACCACCACGGCAGCGCTCAAATCGCTGGGACTAGCCGTCAGCGATTGTGCGGGCATCCTTGTCACCCACGAGCACAGCGACCACGTCAAGGGGCTGTCCACCTTCCTCAAAAAGAACCCGCTGCCGGTGTACGGCGCAGCGGCTACGCTGGATTTTCTGGATGCCAACGATATCGTGCCCGCCAACTGTGAGCTGAACACGCTGGAGGGCAGGGAAGAGGACATCGGCTGCTTCGGGGTGCAGTCCTTCCCCACCAGCCACGATGTGCCCTGTGTGGGCTACCGCATCCACACCCCGGACGATAAGACCATGACCATCGCCACCGACCTTGGCACCCTGACCCCACCGGTGCACGAGGCGCTTTCCGGCTGCGACCTTGTGGCGCTGGAAAGCAACTACGACCTGCACATGCTGCGCAGCGGGCCCTACCCCTACTATCTGCGCGCCCGCATCGAGAGCGTGCGAGGACACCTTTCCAACGACGAGTGCTCCGCAAAGCTTCTGGAGCTCATCCAGAGCGGCTGTAAAAAGTTCGCCCTGTGCCATCTCTCGCAGGAGAATAACACGCCCAACCTTGCCTTGCAGACCGTGTTCACCACCTTGGGTGCAGCCGGTGTCGTGCCGGAAAAAGACTGCATCGTGCAGGCACAGCGCCGCAACGAGGTAAGCCCTGCACTGGAGTTCTGATTTATCAAACAATAAAGCCATCTGCAACAGCTGATTCAAAGGGTTTCGCCCCTGGTCATGCTGCGGCAGATGGCTTTTCATTTGCACGGCATTTCGCACATATTTTAAAATTGCTTCTCTCAAAAGATGTACAGCTCTGGCAGAAATGAAACGACTTATTCGGCGGCTTTCTGTACCCGGATGTCACTGCCCAGAAACTGGATCTGCACAAAGGCCGCAAGGCGGCTGGAAATCTTCTCCGTATACAGCTTTTCCAGCAGTGCGCCGTCCGTGATATTAGTGGTGACAATGGTAGGCAGCTTTGCGCCCAAGCGGTTATTCAGCAAGCTGTACAGATTCGTCAGGAAAAAGCTGGAATTGAACTCGGTGCCCAGATCATCCAAAATCAGCAGATCAGTGTTGCAGGCAGTCTGGAACAAGGTCTCCTCCTCGCCGCCGGGGTCGGTGCCGAAATGCAGCGCTTCCAGCTTGCCGAAAAAGTCCGGGCAGGAGACATAGATCACGTCGTAGTTCTGCCGCAGCACCTCACCGGCAATGGCAAGGGCGGCATGGGTCTTGCCCAGCCCTGCGTTGCCTACCAGCAATAGGCTTTCGCGGGTGGCAGGGGAGAAGTCCGCGGCGTAATCCCGCAGGTCGGCCAAAACTCCGGCCATGTAGCTGCGCACGCTCTCGCCCAGCGCTTTGTCCACTGTGTTGGGGTAGTAGTCCAGCTGCATGGTGTCAAAGCTGGAGATGGAGAGGCTGGACAGCTCCTCGATCTCCTTCCGGCGCAGCTGCTGCATTACCCGGCGCACACAATCGCAGGTGCGGCCGTCCGCCGCGCCGGTGTCCTCACACCGCTTGCAGGTGAACTTTGGCTCCAGTGCATCCGCAGGGCGTCCGCTCTCAGCCAGCAGGGCAGTCAGCTTCTGCTTTGCCGCCGCAAGGGCGGCAGCAGTCTCGGTGCGGTCCTTGCCGGAGGCTCCGGCAATGGCGCAGCGGATGCCCCGCACACGCACTTCCTCCTCGGCGTGGCGCAGCCCGGGGATGGCAGCTTCGGCCTCGGCCTGTGCATCCTGCGCTAAGGCGCGGGCGGTCTGACGCCGCATGGCTACGGTGCGCAGTGCCTGCTGATACAATTCGTTTTTGGTACGCATAAAGGCTCCTTACTCCGGCTTCTTGATAAGAGAACGGCGGCGGGTGGCGTTTTTCAGGATATCGTTTCCGCTGGGTGCAGCGCGGTCCACCCGGATATTTCGGCTTGCCCCGGCTGCAGCCACCGGCCCACGCACATCGTGGATGCTGCGCAGACCCTTGGCGTTCCATGTTTTCAGGATGCTGTTCCAGTACCACAGGTCGCGTTTGGGGCCGGCCTGTATGGCAGCTTCCTGCACCATGGCGTCGTCGTAGCCGTACACCTCGGGGGAAATCTGCAGCAGACTGCTGACGTATTCCTCGCGGCTCTGGCGCAGCGCCAGCAGCTTTAAGTGGGCATCAGCCTGCTCGCCGGTCTCCACGCCCTCAGCGCGCCAGACCTTCAGCTCATGGGTCACAGCGGCCATGGTGCGTTTGCCCCGGCTGGCCACATAGGCTACGCACAGCATCACAGTCTCAGGCGCAAAGCCTTCCTGCACATACAGGTTCACCAGCTTTTCCATCTCGGTATGGGTCAGCGGACGGGCAAAGCTGGTCTGCCCGCAGTCGATCAGGCTGGAGATCATGGGGTCGGTGCGGCTGGCGGCGGCGATCTCCGCCCAGCGCATGGGGGCGGGAGCGCTGGGCTCTGCGCCTGGGGCGGCGTTCTCCTCATAGCGCTCCAAAAGCCCCGCACCTGCCCAGAAGGCTAGTGCACTCTCCGCGCTGATGCGGCTGCGCAGCTTGAGGTCGGCGCAGAGCTTGTCCGGGTCGGTCACGCCGGTGGCCAGTACATACAGCGCCACCCGCACATTGTATTCTTCGGCAATGCCCAGCTTGGAGAACACCAGCTGCGGCACGGCGATGGTATCGCCCTTCAGTTCTTTCAAACGGTAGATCATGGTTTCCTCGTTCAGTTTATTCGTTGGCAGTATCCGGCTCGGCAGGCGGCTCCCAGGGGTCGCAGTCCATCATGTCCGGGCAGTTGTTCCAGCGCTCCGGCTCGGCATCGTAGGCGTCTTTCAGATACTGCGCAGCGGCGGCACGCCCTTCGTCCGTAAGCGGAAATACCTCCCGGCGGCGCAGGGCGGGATCGGTCTTGTCAATCGTCCAAGGCGCGGGCCAGTAGTCCACTGTGAGGATCTTTTCCTCTTTGGTGGCATCCGCGCCGCCGTCCGGGTCCGGCACGGTGCGCTTGCCCGGGGTAAGCCGGTAGCGCAGCCCGGCCTCGTTGCCGCTGTAATCATTCTTGCACAAAAAGTAGTGCAGCAGGGGAACAAAAATCATGGTGCAGCTCGTCCTTTCCGGCAAAAGGCGCGGCCTTTTGCGCAATCAATTCTATTATAAAGCCGCCGGGCTAAAATGCAACAACTTTTTGTGAAACACTCTGCAAAAGCTGCCCCGCTTACAGGAAATCCGGCCTTGACAGCACCGTAGAAATATGGTAAAATATTGCCTGTTGCAGCAGATGTGCAATGTGCTACTGTGGCTCAGCTGGTAGAGCAGCTCACTCGTAATGAGCAGGTCGCCTGTTCGAATCAGGTCAGTAGCTCCAAAAGTCCTATGAATCTACGATGAATTTCGTCTGGTTTATAGGACTTTTTTGTTATTCTGTTTCTGTACAAAAAAGATTCTTGCATCGTTTTTGCATCTGTCATCTGTAATGTGATTGTTTGCAGATTTCAGAGAATATGGTACAATAAAGCCAATCATTTTGAGGAAGGAGCTGAACACAGCGCAGAATGTACACGAACCATATCAACCCCGTTGCGCAGAAAAATCAGGATGCATTTTGCACGGCACTGTTTCAGCTTTTAATGAAAAAGCCGCTTGAAAAGATCTCCGTTACAGAGCTGTGTCACATGGCAGATCTCGACCGAACCACCTTTTACCGCAGCTTTGAATCCAAGGACGACGTGCTGGATTATTATCTCGACCGGCAGATGACCCTGCTTGCGGGGCAGTTGCCTGCATACAGTACCCTGGAAAAAAACCTGACTGCGCTGTTCCGCTGGACGTATGCGGAGCGAAAGAATCTTTGTATCCTGATGGATTGCCATCTGACCAGCTTTTTCAGCGATGCGTTGAGTGAGAAGATCATTCTTGTTCTGATCTCCAATATCGAATTCGGGGACGCAAGACAATTTGTGCCATGGCCCGTTTCATTGCCGGGCGAAAACCGATACTTCCGGAACTCGTTCATCGGTGCCTATATGGGTTTTTTCAACAGCTGGCGCTATGGAAACTTTGCAGAACGACCAGAGGATCTGGCCAAATGTATGGCTTCGTTCTATCTTCACTGAGGAGGGTGAAACGGGATGGCGGACTTGCGGAAAGAGGAGTTGTTCCCAGCGGATGCATTTGGTTTGTTCTACCTGCAGACCACACGCATCCCCGGCGGGTGGCACCGCCATGCAGAGTATGAGATCTTCTACCACATCAGCGGCCCCATCGTCTTTGAAGTCGCGTCACCAGATGCATAGAAAAATCCCCTCAGAGATTTCTGACAGCACTGTCAGAGCTCTGAGGGGATTTTGCGTGTCAAGAAACGGAGATCAGATCTCGACCATTCCGTTTTCGTCCTTCGGAATAGGGAGTACGATCAGGAGGTCAACCAGAGCAAATGCAAGGCCGAGACCGGTCCAGCCGACAAGCAGGTAGAGGATAAATCCTGCTGCTCTGTTTTTCGCTGCCAAGAAATCGAAGTCAAAGATGGACATTTTGCACAGTTTTTCTCCCTTTTTCACCCCACAAGATTGGTTTGATGCACCTTGTTTTATGATATGCAACAAAACGGAAAAATCTGTTGCACAACGTGCTAAAAAAACCGAAAAAGATTTGTGCGGCATTTTTTTAACAATTGTGATATATTACTTACAGTAAGGCTTGTATCCTACACAAAAAAGGAGATTTTTATGAAGGATATTTATATTTCCGGCTTTGCCGATGAGATCAGCTCTTCTTTTGATGAGCAGCTCAAGACAGTCCGTGAGCTTGGAATGCATTACATCAGCCTGCGCAGTGCAGATAAGAAAGGAATCGCCGACTTTACTGTTGAGGAAGTCAAGACCGATCTGCTGCCCCGCCTGCAGGCCGCTGGTGTTGGCGTTTCCAGCCTGGGCAGTCCCATTGGCAAGGTCAAGATCGATGATGAAGAGGGCTTTGAAAAGCAGTGTGCTCAGTTGGAAACGCTGTGCGAGATCGCTAAGGTCCTGAATTGCAAGTACATCCGCATGTTCAGCTTCTTTATGCCGGAAGGCAAGGATCCTGCCGACTATCGTGACGCTGTCATCGAGAAGCTGCGCAAGTTCATTGCTATCGCTGAGAAGCACGACGTAATTCTGATGCACGAGAACGAGAAGGATATCTATGGTGATGTTCTTTCCCGCTGTGTTGACCTGATGCAGACGCTGAACAGCGCACACTTCAAGTCTGCATTCGACTTTGCAAACTTTGTGCAGTGCGGCGAGGATACCGCCAAGTGCTGGGATGCTCTCCGTCCGTACATTGTATATATCCACATCAAGGATGCCGTTTCTACCGACAAGGAGAATGTGCTCTGCGGTACCGGTGAGGGAAAGATTCCTGAGCTGCTGCACAAGGCCATCGTGGAAGAGGGCTATACCGGCTTCCTGACCCTTGAGCCGCATCTGGTGCTGTTTGACAGCCTGCAGAGCCTTGAGACCACGGATGCAAAGAACATCATCCGTGAGAACAAGTACAAAAACGGTGCTGAAGGTTACGCCGCACAGTATCACGCACTGTGCGATATTCTGGCAAAATTCTAACGTAACAGAAAAAAAGGAGAAGATTCAAATGGAAAAGACTGAAGGAAAGATTCGTTATGGCCTGATCGGTATCGGTGCTCAGGGCGGCAGCTATGCTCGCTTCCTGACCAACGCTCCCGCTCCGTTCCCCGGCATGGTCTGCGCACCGTGCCCGGACAACTGCGCACTGGGCGCTCTGTGTGATATCGACCCCGAGAAGGAGAAGATGTGCAAGGAGCAGTACCCCGATGTTCCCTTCTTCAAGGATTGGAAGGATATGATCGCCAGCGGCACTGTTGATGCCATCATCACCACCGTTCCTCACTACCTGCACCACGAGATCTCCATCTACGCTATGGAGCATGGCATGAACGTTCTGTGCGAGAAGCCCGCCGGTGTCCGCAGCAAGGATGTTCAGAAGATGATCGCCTGCGCTAAGGCTCATCCCGAGGTTTCCTTCGGCATCATGTTCAACCAGCGTACCAACAAGCTGTATCAGAAGATCAAGGAAATCGTTGCCAGCGGTGAGCTGGGCGAGATCCGCCGCTCTCAGTGGATGATCAACTCCTGGTGGCGTCCGGACAGCTACTACCAGCAGAGCGCATGGCGTGCTACCTGGGGTGGCGAAGGCGGCGGTGTCCTGGTCAACCAGGCTCCCCATCAGCTCGACCTGTGGCAGTGGATCTGCGGTATCCCCGTGAAGGTCTTCTCCAAGAACATCAACGGCTGCCATCGTGACATCGGCGTTGAGAACGACGTGACCATGCTGGTCGAGTTCGCTAACGGCGCTACCGGCACCTTTACCACCTGCACCCACGATGCCATCGGCACCGATCGTCTGGAGATCGACCTGGACGGCGGCAAGATCGTTGTTGATAACAGCAAGACCGCTCACGTCTACCACTACATCGATAAGGAAGGCAACCCCTGCACCGAGGATTACCTGAACGAGCACATGAGCATGATGGAAGTTGCCATGCTGACCAGCGGCAACGGTGCAGGCTCCAAGCTGTACACTGAAGAGACCTTTGAGAACAACGATGGCTGGGGCTTCCAGCACACCACCGTTATGCAGAACTTTGCTGCTCACATCCTGACCGGCAGCCCGCTGCTGGCTCCCGGCGAGGACGGCATCAACGGTGTCAACCTGGCAAACAGCAGCCAGCTGTCTGCATGGACCGGCCGCGAGGTCTCCAACCCCTGCGATCCCGAGGAGTATGCTGCTGAGCTGAACAAGCTGATCGAGGCTGAGGGCAAGTTCCCCGTCCGCGAGTAATCAGTATCCCTGAAAAAAGCAATGCCTGTTCCAGGCTTACAAGGAGTTGCGTTTCCATGAAAAGAGCTGCGATCATTGGCTGCGGCACCATCTTTCAGGTTCATCTGCCCATCATTGTGGCAAATCCTGAGATCGAACTGTGTGCCGTGTGCGATAACAATCCCGCTGTGCAGGAAAAGCTGCCTGCTGCAGCAAAGGCCGTGCCGTTCTATACGGACTATGAGGAGCTTCTGGAAAAGGAGCATCCCGATGTGGTACATCTCTGCCTGCCGCATTACCTGCATGTGCCCGTGTCGGAGTACTTTGCTTCCCACGGTGTGAATGTCTTCTGCGAGAAGCCGGTGGGTCTGAACACCGCACAGGCCAAGGAGTTCGTGGAATTTGAGGCTGCGCACCCTGAGGTCAAGATCGGCATCTGCCTGCAGAATCGTCTGAACCGCACCACCGTTGAACTGAAAAAGATCATCGATGGCGGCGAATATGGCAAGGTCATCGGCTGCCGCGGCTTTGTGCCCTGGTTCCGCGGCAAGGCTTACTATGACGAACAGCCCTGGCGCGGCCAGCTGGAAACTGCTGGCGGCGGCTGCATGATCAACCAGAGTGTTCACACGCTGGATCTGCTGTATTATCTGTGCGGCGACATCGATGCCATCCATGGCTCGGTGAATCAGCTGGCAGATTATGGCATTGAGGTCGAGGACACCGTAGCTGCCCGCCTGCACTTTGCCAATGGTGCAAACGGTGTTTTCTTTGCCACCAACTGTGATTACACCAACGAGAGCGTCCAGATCAAGGTTGCCTGTGAAAAGGCTTCCTTCCTGATCGAGGATGATGCCCTGTTCCGGATTGATGCAGATGGCGTGCGCACCAGGCTGTGCGAGAATGAGAAGCTGCCCGGTGCCAAGTTCTATTTTGGCGCTTCTCATGGCATCCTGATCAACAAGTTCTACCGCGCCATCGAGAATAACACAGACGATTACATCCATGTAAGAGATGCGGAAATGAGCATCCGGCTGATCGATGCCATCCATGCAAGCAGCAAGGCTGGCCATCCCGTTGCTCCGTGACCGCAAAACACAGATAGAAGGAGAAATGAACCATGGCAAACAAAGGTTTGATCGGTGTTCAGATGAGCACCATTGCCCCCGCTAAGATGCCTCACTTTGACGCATACGAGAGCATGGGCAAGCTGGCCGATATCGGCTATCACTGCGTTGAGATCTCTCAGGTCCCCATGACCGCTGAGAACGTTGCAGGCTTCCGCAAGGCTATCGACGAGCTGGGCCTGAATGTCTCTTCCTGCACCGCATCCACCTCTCCCATGCTGCCCGGTATGCCCGGCGAGTTCCTGTGCAATCCCGACGACTATAAG
>OHTG01001278.1_pt1 | contig 10549 bp, 10 predicted proteins | sample 1578761 | NCBI WGS metagenome assembly OHTG01 (sample SAMEA3879536, study PRJEB24766) | human gut metagenome | biome: human-associated habitat; feature: feces | place: USA | collected 1985/1987
ATGGCCATGGCCGGCAAGATGGACAAGAAGGATTACAAGGTCTTCTGCGTGGTGGGTGACGGCGAGGCCCAGGAGGGCGAGATCTGGGAGGCTGCCAACACCGCTCACAAGTACGGCCTGGACAACCTGATCGTTTTCGTGGATAACAACAACCTGCAGCTGGACGGCACCTGCGACGAGATCATGCCCAACGGCGACCTGGGCGAGAAGTTCCGTGCCTTCGGCTGGGAGGTCCTGGAGCTCGACGGCCACAGCATGGAGGAGATCACCGCCTCCATCGACAAGTGCTATGCCTCCCAGAACGGCAAGCCCAAGTGCCTGTATGCCCACACCGTCAAGGGCAAGGGCGTTTCCTTCATGGAAAACGATAAGGAGTGGCACGGAAACGACCCCAATACGGAGCAGTATGAAAAGGCTGCTGCCGAGCTGGATGATCTGGTTGCCGCGGCTGAAAAGGAGGCGGAGCGTTATGAATAAGATCTCTACCAGAACGGCTTATGGTGAGGCGCTGGCTGAAATCGGCTCCGATCCCCGGATCTTTGTGCTGGATGCGGACCTTCAGTGCTGCACCCGGACGGAAAAGTTCGGTGCGCTGTATCCTGAGCGCTCCCGGAATGTAGGTATTGCAGAGGCCAACATGGTAGGCATCGCCGCTGGTATGGCCACCTGCGGAAAAATCGTATTTGTCAATTCCTTTGCCATGTTCACGGCAGGCCGCGCATTTGAGCAGATCCGCAATTCGCTGGCGTATCCGCATCTGAATGTGAAGGTCATCGGCACCCACGCCGGCCCCGGCGCGTTCGGCCTGGCCTTCCTCGATGAGGGCTTCGCCTTCTGATCTTACCCAATCAAAAAGAGGAACTGCTTTCCCGGCAGTTCCTCTTTTTTGTTGGTTCATTCGTGTCCGATCTTCGACCAGTCGATCTCTTCGGCATCTACAAAGCCGCTGTCCTTCGCTTCCTCCAGCTGCTTTGCTTCCTCTGTGGTCAGCTTGGTGAAATCCGGGTCCCATGCCAGTACCAGCTTTTTGATCAGCTCGTAGGCAAGGTTCTTGTCCGGGTCCGGCAGCATATCGATCATGTGTGCTGCATTCATTGCAATTTCAGACATCCTGCCACCTCCTTATTTATAGATATCGCCACGATTCCCGATATCCAGCACCAACAGAATCTCCAGCGCGTTTTCCTCTCCGTACCGGTAAAGCACGCGCCAGCTTCCGACCCGGAGCCGCATTGTTCCATCCTTCAGTCCCTGCATCACCTTGATATCACCTGCTGGCGGTTTCAGGGTCAGCCCCTCAATGCCTGCAACGATGCGAAGCACGGACCTTTTGTCCAGCTTATTCAGGAACTTCATGGCGTTCTTCGAGTAGCGGATCTTCATAACATCATCCTCAGCGCTCGTTTTTTCTGCGGGCCTCTGGCCCTATTATAGTCCATTCTCCTGCAAACGTCAATTGTTTTTTGCCGAAGATCCGTTCATTACAGCACCGCGTCCGAAACGATCTTGCCCAGCAGGAGCACCAGCACCACAAGCATCATGGGGCGGATGAACTTTGCGCCGTTCTTGAGGGCGAAGTGGGAGCCCAGCAGGTTGCCCACAATGCCGCTGATGGCACAGGGGATGCCGATGGAGAACACCACCAGCCCGCTGGAAAGATACGTTACCAGGCTGGCGTAGTTGCTGGCAAGGTTGAGCACCTTGGCGTTGCCGCCCGCCGTGCGCAGGTCAAAGCCCATCAGGGTGGTAAAGGCAATGATGGCAAAGGTTCCGGTGCCCGGGCCCATAACGCCGTCGTACAGGCCGATGCCAAAGCCGATGGCCAGCGCCAGTAAAATCTTTTTCAGATCCAGCGTGCCGTCGTCCCGGTTCTCGTCCGGCAGGTTGCGCTGCCACAGAATGATGACCGCCGCCACCGGCAGGATGATGAACATCATGGTGCGCAGCATCTCATCGCTGAGCAGCAGCACGATGTGCGCGCCCAGCGCACTGCCTGCAAAGCTGCCGATGGCCGCAAGAACACCCACCTTCACGTTCATGGCACCGCTTTTGAAAAAGCTTGCCGTGGCAAAGGTCGTGCCGCAGGCAGCGCTGAACTTGTTAGTGGCATAGGTGTAGTGGGGCGGCAGCCCGGCAAACAGATAGGCAGGCAGACTGATCAGCCCACCGCCGCCGGCTGCCGAATCCACAAAGCCTGCAAAGCCGGTCATCAGCATGAGAAACGCCATCATCCACGGCGAGATCGTGATACCCATTGTTATAATTCCTCTTATCTTTCCAAGTCGTTTGTTCTTTTTCAGGGGACGCGCGCCTCAGACCATATAAAACCTCCCCTCGCAGGGCAATACACAGCCCGGGATACCTGCACGCAGCAGGGCATCTCCGGGCATTTTTGCAATTTTTCGACTTGATATTACAGATTGTTTTTAAAGAAGCGGTATGCGTTGCGCCAGTAGATGGCCTCCACCTCGTCCTCGGTAAAGCCCTCGCGGCGCAGTGCCTCGGCCAGCAGCGGCATATCTGCCGCCGTTTCCAGCTCGTGCTGACCGCCGATGCCGTCAAAATCGCTGCCAAGGCTGATGACCTCAATACCGCCCACCTGCTTGAAGTGTGCGGCGTGCTTTGCCAGCCGCTCCACTGTGCTGCGGCAAAGCTTGGGGTGTGCCGAGTCTGCGTCCACAAAGGAAGCGCAGTAGTTCAGCCCTGCAATGCCGCCCTTTTCTGCCAGTGCGCGGATCATCTCATCGGTCAGGTTGCGGTTGTGGGGCGACAGGGCACGGCAGTTGGAGTGGCTTGCCGCAAAGGGACGGGTGCTGTGGTTTGCGATGTCCCAGAAGCCCTTATCGGAAAGGTGGCTCACGTCTGCGGTGATGTGCAGCTTTTCCATCTCCTCCAAAAAGGCAAAGCCCTGCTCGGTCAGGCCGGTCTCGGTGTTGGCCACCAGCGGCCCGCCGGGGTTTGCGTTGGGGGCTGCCAGCTCGTTGGGGTAGTTCCATGTCAGGGTCATCATGCGCACGCCCAGTTCCTGCAGCCGCCGCAGCACGCCCAGACTGCCCTTGCAGCAGCCGCCCTCTTCCACCGTCAGCATGGCGCTGAGTTTGCCCTCGGCGCGGTTGCGCTCAAGGTCGGCGGCGGTGTACACCGGGGCGATCTTTTCCGGGTAAGCTGCCATGAGCCGCTTGAAGATGTCGATCTCTTCCAGCACGCTTACCAGCGGGTCAGCCCCGGGAGCGGGGTCGGCCAGATCCACATAGGCCGCAAAGCATTGCAGCAGATAATCCCCCTGCTGCAATTTTTCAAGGTCGATATGCAGATCGTTGTGCAAAAAGCTTTTGGGTGCGCCCGCCTTTTCGGCGCGGCGCAGTTCGTACAGGGTATCGCAATGCAGATCCCAAACCTTCATGATGGATACACTCCTTTATGCTTCTTCTCCCAGCAGCTGCAGCAGCTGTTCGGGGTTCATGGACAAAATCGCGCCGTCTGCCCCGCCGGTAACGGTGTCGGCCAGCGACTGCTTGGCCTGTTGCAGCTCCACGATCTTTTCCTCAATAGTGTCCTGCGCGATCAGCCGGTACACCTGCACCGGGTTGCGCTGACCGATACGGTAGGCGCGATCGGTGGCCTGATTCTGCGCGGCAAGGTTCCACCACGGGTCGTAGTGGATGACGATATCAGCGGCGGTCAGGTTGAGGCCCGTGCCGCCCGCCCGCAGCGAGATCAGAAAGACGTCCGCCTCGCCCTGATTGAACCTGCGCACCTGCTCGGCACGCACCGGCTTCGGGGTAGAGCCTTGCAGGGTGAAGTGGCTCACCCCGGCCTCGTCCAGCCGCTTTGCCAGCAGTTCCAGCATGGAGGTGAACTGGCTGAACAGCAGGATGCGGTGGCCGCCCTCCACGGCGGCGGTGACCAGCTCCATGCAGGCGTCCAGCTTGGCGCTGCCGCCCTCCCAGTTGTCTGCGATAAGGCGCGGGTCGCAGCAGATCTCCCGCAGCCGCATCAGCACGGCAAACACGGTCATCTTGTCCTCCGGCTTTGCCGCCCGCAGCTTTTCCCGGGCGTCCACCACCGCTGCCAGATACAGCTTGCGCTGCTCGGTCTCCAACTCAACGCGGCGCACATTCTCGGTTTTGGGCGGCAGCTCCCGCAGCACCTCGGACTTCATGCGCCGCAGGATGAAGGGGCCGGTGAACTGGTTCAGCCGCCGCACGGCGTTGGCATCCTCGTCCTGCACGATGGGCTTTTCAAACCGGGCGCAGAAGGTCTTGTAGGGGGGCAGATACCCGGGCATCAAAAAGGAGAAGATGCTCCACAATTCGCCCAAGCGGTTCTCCACCGGGGTGCCGGTCAGGGCAAAGCGCACCCGGCTGTTCACCCGGCACACCGCCTTGTATTTCTGGGTGGTGTGGTTTTTGATGGCCTGCGCTTCGTCCAGTATGCAGGCGTAAAAGCTTTGTCCGGCATACAGTTTTTCGTCCCGGCGCAGCAGATCGTAGCTGGTGATGACGATATCCGCCTGTGCCCACCCATCGACCAGCGCGGCGCGGTGGGCGGCATCGCCGTCCATAGCAACGCTTTGCAGCTGCGGGGTGAACTTCTGGCATTCCTCCTGCCAGTTCAGCACCAGCGACGCCGGGCAGACGATGAGGCTGGGCAGCTGCTGCCCGCCCTCCTTCATGGCCAGCAGGTAGCTGAGCACCTGCACGGTCTTGCCCAGACCCATATCGTCGGCCAGAATGCCGCCCATGCCGTAGCCGTCCAGTGTGCGCAGCCAGCGGTAGCCGTCCCGCTGGTATTTTCGCAAAACTTTTTGTAGAGATGCAGGTGGTGTATACTCGCTGTCCTTTACCGCATGGAAGCTCCGGCTGAGCTGGCGGAAGGCATCGTCCCGGTTGAAGCGGATGCCGTTCTGCCCCGAAAGCGCCCAGTCCAGCGTAGGGGCACGGTAGAGCGGCAGGGCGGCGTGGCCGTCCTTCAGCTTTGCACCGGAAAGCTCCAGTGTGTCGTTCAGCTCGTCCAGCCCTTCCAGACTGTCATCCAGCCGCAGCAGACTGCCGTCCCGCAGACGGTGGTAGCGCTTTTTCTGGTGCAGGGACTGCAAAAGTTCCCGCAGTTCCTCCACCGGGAACGCGCCGGTGTCCACTTCCAAGTCCAGCACACTGCCGTGCACCGATACCCCCACCGAGATCTTAGGCGGGGCGGCTTGTAAGTTGCGGAAGGCATCGGTCTGGTACACCTCGCCCATGGCCAGCAGGGCGGGAATGCCCTCCTCCAGCAGCTGGAAAAGCGCCTCCTCCCCGGAAATGCTGTAATGCCCCGGCTTACCGGTCTCGGGTTCCAGATAGGTTTCCAGCAGCCGCTTTGCCCGGTTCTCGGTGCGGGCATCCCGCAAAAGGTCGGGCGGCACCGGCTCGCCGGGTGCTACCCTGTCCTCTCCATACAGAAAGACCGGGTAGGCCGTGACGGTAAGCCCCCGGTCGGCGTCCAGATAAAACTGCACCACCGGTTCCAGCGGGATCTGGTTCAGCAGCAGCCGGTCGGGGTCCACGATGTTGACCCGGTTGCCCAGTTCCGGCAGCACATAGCTGCAAAAGGCGGCGGCGTCCGCGCTGGTAAAGAACAAGCTGCGCCCGCCAAAGGTATCCAGCACCGGCAGCACCCGGCGGCATTCCTCCCGCTGCATCCGCCAGAGGGTGCTTTCGCCCAGCAGATAGGCATAGTCCAGCCCCTGCACCCCGCTGAGTGCCGGGGTGCAGCTTAGCTGCACGCCGCCCTTGCGGCGCTCCACCTTCAGGCTGATGACCGGCAGGCCCTCTTTAAGGGTATAGCCGCCCACAACGCCCTCGGCGGCGTAAAGTTCTACAAGGGCATCCAGCCCCTCGCCGGTCAGCGGCAGACCGCCCGCCGGGCCTTTCTCCCAGCCGGAGCGCATGGTGCCCTCGGCTTCAAACGCCTGCCGGGCGCTCACCTGACGGCGCAGCAGCCGCAGCAGCTGCTGTGCATCCGGAGCAAAGGCATCCCACCGGTGCACAAAGGCCAGCGATTTCCCGTAGCTGACGCTTTCGCCCCGCTCGATCGCATCCAGAAACTGCGGGATGCTTTTTACCAGATACTGCCGCCCGCCGATGCCATCCGAGACCCGCAGCCGCAGCCAGATACGGCCATTGTGCGGCGTAAGCTCCGGTTCCAGCAGAGCAAAGCCTGTACGCTGGGCGGCGTTCTGGGGCTGGGGCTGCGCATCCTCCCGCTGGTAGCGCTTCAACAGCAGCTGGGCCTCATAGTCGGTCTCCGGCTCCTCGCCCCGCCACTTGCGGCCGAACAGCATATCCAGCCCGGCGCTGTAACTGTCCTTGCGGGGTTCGGTGCTCAAGCCTGCCACGCCCCGCTGCACCCCGGGGATGCTCTCCGGCTTTTTTTCCGGGGCAGGCGGGTTCTTTTCCGCATCCTGCAGCAGCAGCGCGCCAATGTGCTTACAGTAGGTGCCGTCGCCGTTTTGATTATAGGGGCAGTCGCAGGAGGCGCTGACAAAGCTGCCGTTTTCCCGCAGCCAGACCTGCGTATAATAGCAGTCCGGCCCGCTACCCTGCACCAGCGCCGTCAGGTGCCGCACCCCGTCCTCGTTGGTGGTGCAGCTGCTTTGCAGGATACGCTTGCGGTACTTCTGTGCCCGCTCAAAGATGCTTTTGCCCAGCAATGCGCGGATCTCCTGTGCGTCCATGTGGTTTCCCTCCCCTGTGCTGTCGCGGTTCCGGTCTATTCTATAAGAATACCGCGTTCCACCCCGGGATGCAAGGGCAGAAGGGTAAAAAACGTTTAGAAAGCGCGGGGCGGGATGATTTTGAATGGCCTCCGCTACGCTCTAGCCATTTTCAGCGGAAGAATTATTTTGATTTGCAGTTTCGAAACGCCTGCGGGCGTTTCGAAATTGCTTTTTCACAGGAGGGGTCGTAGAGGGAAACGGCATTTGCAGTGCCTGTTTCCTGCGGAAACATCCGCACTGCGGGGTTGCTTCTTGGCTCTCAACAGGTCAAAGAAAAAGCACCCGCAAACGCCTTCGGGTGCCAACGCACAGACAGGAAGGGTTGCAGGTGCCTTCTTTATTTTAGGAAACTCCGCGCTTGCGGGTCTTGAGGTGGTACATTTCCTGATCGGCTTTATCGATCAGGTCGTGCACGGTGGCAATGTCCGGCTCAAGGCGGGCGCAGCCGATGCTGATCTCGATCTGGTAGGGCTTGCCGGAGGCGGCGTTGGCAGCGTCCAGCTCCCGCTGGATGGAGGCGATCAGGGTGCGCACCTCCACGCTGTTGCAGCCGCAGGCGATGCAGAATTCATCGCCGCCGTAGCGCGCCAGCACGCCGTTATAGTTGGCGCACACCTTTTTCAAAATGCCCGCCAGCAGCACCAGCGCAGCGTCCCCCTCCAGGTGGCCGTATTCATCGTTGATGTGCTTGAAGTGATCCATGTCCATCATGAGGAAGTGCAGCGAGCGGTTGGGGTGACGGCGGTAGTAGGGCAGTTCGCTTTCCAGATACCGCAGCGCCACGATGCGGTTGCTGACGCCGGTCAGGGTGTCCACCGTGAACTTGGTCTGCAACACCAGCACATACACGCACACCAGCCCCAGCGTAATGCCGCAGCACAGCAGCCCGCGCCCGGGCAGCCAGCCTTGCAGCAAAAAGCCTGCCGCCGGCGCAAGCGCGAGCAGCAGCAGGGTCTTCAGTTCCTCTTTGGGTGTTTCCTGCTTCCAGTTGCTCAGCGTCCAGCTGCAGCGGAGAAAGGCTGCTGCCAGATAGGCAAGCCCCACCAGCTTCGCCCCCCAGAACAGGGTGCTGCCCCGCAGCCCCTCTGCATCCAGATAGCAGAAGCCGTTTTCGTCCCGCGCTGTCAGCAGTGCCAGCAAAAGCAACGCCACCGGTGCGGCGCTGAGCGCCAGCCTGCGGCCGTCCTCCATCCATGTACGCCCCAGCTCTGCCTCCACATACAAAAACACCAGCTGGCAGCAGCACGCCGCCAGCAGATAAAACAAAATGCTGCCCCCGGCGTTCAGCCGGTAGGTCAGGGGGATGCCCAGATCCTGCCACGCGCCCAGCTGCGCCAGCGCACTGCCATGATCTACGATCGTCAGCGCCCCGGCAGACCACAGCAGCGCCGTGAACAGCCGCCCGGGCAGACTTTTATCCCGCATTTTCTGCTGCGCCCGCAGCAAGACCGCCAGCGTGACCAGGCAGACCGCACTGACCTGAGTATGGGCAATCGCATCCATGCCGCAACGCTCTCCTTTACCCTAGGGCGGCTTTGCGCCGTCCCGGCCCTTTTTCGCTCTTCCAACGTTCCTTTTCCGCACAGATTTATTGTACCAAATCCGTAACAGATATGCAACACAAACCGAAAATTTCATACAAAAAAAGACACCGGAACGTCTTTCGGCGTTCCGGTGTCTCTTGGAATCATATCACTTTGCCTGCGGATGGGCGGCGTCGTTGCGCAGGGCGCTTTCGCGGATCTTTTCCAGCGTCTGCTCGCTGAGGATGTGCTCTGCCTTGCAGGCGTCCTCGGCGGCGGTCTGCTCGTCCACGCCCAGCTGCACAAAGAAGTGGGTCAGCAGCTGGTGGCGGCTGTAAATGCGCTGAGCGATCTCCAGCCCGGGCTCCAGCAGGGTCAGGTTGCCTTCGCCGTCCACCGCGATATAGCCGTTCTCCCGCAGCTTTTTCATGGCGATGCTCACGCTGGCTTTGGTAAAGCCCAGCTCATTGACAACGTCAATGGAGCGCACTTTGCCCATACGCTGGCTCAGCATCAGGATCGTTTCAAGATAATCTTCTGCGGACTGGTGGATCTGCATGGTTTGTCCGGCCTCCTGCCTCATTCCCTCTGGGGGATTTTTCCGACAGGGGATGTGTACCCTCTGTCGTATGTTAAAGGATATCACACTTTTGCGGTTGATGCAAGTAATTCGCAGCAAGTTTTGTTAAACTAACCATATTTTTCTGCACAGAACTGCTGTTTTGCCGGTTTTGCGCCGCCCCTGTTTTGTGCAAAGGGTGCAATTCTCGGCGTTTTTGCCTTACCGTGTGGCCAGATAGGCCGCAGGGCCTGCCTCGTACAGATCGCCGCCGTGGGCGTCCAACACAACGGTCAGGGGCATATCCTGCACGGTCAGGCGGCGCACCGCCTCACAGCCCAGGTCCGGCCATGCGATCACTTCCAGCGTCTGTACGCTTTTGGCCATCAGTGCACCGGCACCGCCCAGCGCAGCCAGATACACCGCGCCGTTGCGCACCACAGCCGCCTTGACGGCGGCATCCCGCTTGCCCTTGCCGATCATGATCTTGTTGCCAAGATCCAGCAGCCGGGGGCTCATGGCGTCCATGCGCCCGCTGGTGGTAGGCCCTGCCGAGCCGATGACTTCGCCCGGGCGTTCCGGGGTGGGACCTACATAATAGATGGCGCTGCCTTCCAGATCAAAAGGCAGAGTCTCGCCCTTGTCCAGTGCTTCGATCATCCGCTTGTGTGCCTGATCCCGGGCGGTATACACCACGCCGGAAAGCAGCACGGTATCCCCCGCTTTCAGCGGGGCAAGCTCCTGCGCAGTGCAGGGGGTAGTCAGTCTGTATTCCATCGTTCTCCCCTCCTTACAGCTCCGCGCTGGCGCGGCGGGTCACATGGCAGGAAACGTTCACCGCCACCGGCAGACCCGCCACATGGGTGGGCATCTGCTCAATGGCAAGGCCAAGACAGGTGGTCTTGCCGCCAAAGCCCTGCGGGCCGATGCCCAGTGCATTGATGGCGGTAAGCAGCTCCTGCTCCAGCTGGGCGTAGTAGGGGTCGGGGTTGGGGACATCCAGCGGGCGCAGCAGCGCCTTTTTGGCAAGATACGCCACCTTGTCAAAGCTGCCGCCCACGCCGATGCCCAGCACGATGGGCGGGCAGGGGTTGGAACCCGCCAGCTTTACGGTATCCACCACGAACTTTTTAAAGCCCTCCACGCCGTCGGCGGGCTTGAGCATCTGGATGCGGCTCATGTTCTCGCTGCCAAAGCCCTTGGGTGCTACCGTGATACGGCAGCCCTCGCCGTCCACCAGATGCACCGTGATGGCCGCCGGGGTGTTATCGCCGGTGTTGCCCCGGCGCAGCGGGTCGGCCACGATGCTCTTGCGCAGGTAGCCGTCCGTATAGCCCCGGCGCACGCCCTCGTGGATGGCGGCTTCAAAGCTGCCGTCAATATGCACATCGGTGCCCAGCTCCACGAACACACAGGCCATGCCGGTATCCTGACAGATGGGCAGGTCTTTCTCCTTTGCAGCGCCAAGGTTCGACCACAGCAGGTCTAATGTGTTCTTTGCCAGCGGCCACGGCTCTTCTTCCCGCGCCTTTTCCAGCGCGGCCTGCACGTCCTGCGGCAGCTGAGTGTTGGCTTTAATGCAGAGCCGCGCCACCGTATCCGTAATGCTCTGTGCGGAGATCGTTCTCATGCCTGTGTCCTCCGCTTACAGCCGTGCCACGCCGGTCTCGCGGGCAGCCTTTGCCACGGCATTTGCCACAGCCTCGGCCA
>OHTG01001281.1_pt1 | contig 10513 bp, 9 predicted proteins | sample 1578761 | NCBI WGS metagenome assembly OHTG01 (sample SAMEA3879536, study PRJEB24766) | human gut metagenome | biome: human-associated habitat; feature: feces | place: USA | collected 1985/1987
TTGGCGGAGCTGACGGACTGCTTCACATCTCTGAGATGTCATGGGGCAGAGTAGAAAGTCCTAAGAAAGTATTTAATGTTGGAGATACTGTAAAAGTATTCATCAAAGATATCAACGAAACAAAGATCGCACTCAGCATGAAATTCCCTTCTGAGAATCCATGGAACGGAGCAGCAGAGAAGTTTGCAGTTGGCAATATTGTAAAAGGAAAAGTTGCAAGAATGACAGATTTTGGTGCATTCGTTGAGCTTGCTCCAGGTGTTGATGCATTACTTCATGTTTCCCAGATCTCCAAGGATCATGTAGAAAAACCGGCTGATGTATTAAAGATCGGACAGGAAATCGAAGCAAAAGTGGTAGATTTCAATGAAGATGACAAGAAGATCAGCTTATCAATCAAAGCCTTAGAGGCACCGGAAGAGGATGCTGTAGAAGCTGCTGAAGTTCATACAGAGGAATAATATGCTTGATAATTATGAAAAATTCAAAAAAGATGTATATGCGTTAACTAAGATCGATCTGAACTGTTATAAGGAAAAACAGATGCGCCGTAGAATTGATACGCTTATTAATAAGAATGGGATCACTTCCTATGATGCATATGTGGACCTGATCAAAAAGGATAAGGAAAAATTCGAACAGTTCGTCAACTTTTTGACCATCAATGTCTCTGAATTTTATCGTAATCCGGAGCAGTGGAAGATCTTAGAGGGTGAGGTATTCCCAAAACTGATCAAAACCTATGGAAAGAATCTGAAAGTCTGGAGTGCAGCATGTTCTACCGGAGACGAACCATATTCTCTAGTTATGGCGTTGTCGAGACAGATACCACTTGCTAATATCAAAGTAATTGCTACAGATATTGACAAGCAGGTTTTGGATAAAGCAAGAATGGGACTCTACAATGAGAAGAGTATTGCGAATGTTCCAAAGGATCTAAAGGATAAGTACTTTAAGAAAATTGGAACATCCTATCAGATCTCAGATGAGATCAAACGTAGGGTGGAATTCAAAGAACACAATCTGCTGAAAGATCCATATCCGACTGGCTGTAATCTGATTGTATGTAGAAATGTTGTGATCTACTTTACCGAGGAAGCCAAGGATGAGATTTATAAAAAGTTCAATCAGTGCATGACAAAGGGAGGAGTTCTCTTTATCGGAAGCACAGAACAGATTATGAATTATAAGGAACTTGGATTTGTCCGGGATAAATCTTTCTTCTTTGAAAAAGAATAATAGAATTACAAAGGCGAAAAAACCATCACAAAAGGTTTTTTCGTCTTTTTCTGTATTGCAGTGGTGAGAGACCAAATTCTTTCCGAAAAGCATCCCCAAAATAGTTCCCATCATTAAAACCACAGCGGATGGCAATCTCTGTCACGTTCAGGCTGGTATGTGTCAACAATTCTGTGGCCTCGTAGAGGCGTGTCTTTGTCAGGTATTCTTTAAAACCTACCCCGGTAATTTGTTTGAATTTTTTGGAATAATAAGTTGGACTCATATGTACATAATCTGCGACCATATGCAGAGATACAGGTTCCTGAAAATGCGTGGATATATAACGGGCGGATGCCTGAATGGCATTTTCTGCGGAATCGAGATCCTGCAGCTGTATGTGATCTCTGTTTCTTACAAGCAGTGAGAGAATCAGAGAAATATAAGCGGGAATCACAGCTTGACTACAGGTGTCCTGTTTTGTGGTTTCCTGATGCAGGGTATCAAATAAGCGGGTGGCATTGCCCTGAAGCAGAGAAGTAAGATGAAGCACAGGATAATGAAATAAATGCTCCAGGATATCCTTTGTATCAGAATGAAAAAGCGAAGCGGCAAAGTCCATTGTGAAAAATAAATTGTAGCGTTTTACTGTCGAATTGCAGTCATACACAAAACGGTGCATGGTGGATTGCGGAATCAGAACAAAATCTCCCGGAACCAGGTGATAAATAGAATGATTGATCAGTGCACTGCAGTTTCCGGAAAGCAGAAAATAAATCTCGTAATATGGATGGTAGTGAAATCGATCCATATGAAAATCAGCATCGCGTTCTGCAAAGTCAATTTTGTAATCTTTGATTTTATCTGATAAAAGAATCTCTTCCATGAAATTTCTCCTTTTGAAAGTATATGGCAAAAAATCAGTAAAAAATAAAATAACAGCATATAAAAACAGTATGAATACTTATTTTAAAGTTATATCATGGAACTATAGAAAAAGTAAAGTTATTTACATGAGGAGAAGATGAAATGAACGTTGCTTTATCGGAAAAGGATCGGAAATTCCGGGAATTTGCACTGGAAGGATCTATGTGGAAAGTGATTTGGAAAGTATGCTATCCACTTGCAATTTATCAGAGCCTGAACCAGCTTTTTAAAATACTGGACACGATGATGGCGGCGCACATCAGTGCAAATGCAGTGTCAACGGTCGCATATCTGTCACAGATCAACATGGCGATTTCTGCTCTGGGCGGTGGACTTGCGGTTGGAGCGAGCATTAAGATCAGTGAAGCCTATGGAGAAGGAAATTTTGAACTGGTCAAAAGACGTGTGAGCACACTTTTTGCTTTATGTGGATTGCTTGGCATGGCAATTCTTGCAATTTTGATCCCGGTTGCTCCGCAATTTTTACGACTGGCGAATACGCCGGAAGAATTTATCGAGGAGGGGACTGTCTATTTTATTCTGGAACTAGTCAGTCTTGTCATCATCTTTTTTAATAATGTGTATATCGCAATTGAGCGGGCAAGAGGAAATTCCAAACGCATCTTAAATTTGAATATGATGGTGATCGGAATTAAATTGTCATTGACAGCTTTCTTTGTTTATGTGTTAAAAGGTGGGATTAATTATATTTCGATTGCGACGATTGTTTCGCAGCTGACGCTGTTTGGTGCCGCAGTGTTTTATATGAATGCAAAAGAAAATGTTTTCGGCTTTTCCTGGAAGGCAATTTCATTCCGAAAATTGGTAGTCGCGCCTATGATAAAACTTTCTGTTCCGGTGATCGTTGAAAAAATGGCATTTTCACTGGGAAAAGTTGTAGTCAATTCCATGAGTACCGTCTATGGTACACTCACAGTCGGGGCACTCGGAATATCAAACAATATAGGAGGAATTACAACAAATCCACAGAATGGATTTCAGGAGGGCGCTTCTGCGATCATCAGCCAGAATCTTGGTGCAGGAAAGAAAAAGAGGGCGTTGAAGGCTTTCTGGTGTGTGCTTGTCATGAACCTTATCCTCAGTGTGATACTGATGTTGGCTTCCCTGCTCTGCCTGCATCAGATTGCAGATCTGTTTGCCAATGGAGATCATGAATTTGCGGGCAGGATCATGGAAATATACAGAATGGAAGCATTAGGAACGATTCCTCTTGGCGCGAGCGCTGCGGTCATGGCATTTTTGTATGGATATGGAAAAACAAAACTGACACTGCTTTTGAATTTCTCCAGAGTGTTTGTTTTTCGAATTCCGGTGTTATGGGGACTGCAGCATTTCACAGATCTCGGCAACGTGAGCGCAGGCATTGTGATGGCAGTCAGCAATATTATGACCGCGGTGATGTCTTTGGTTATTTTTGCGATTGAGTTCTGCCAGATCCAAAAAGAAGAAAGGACAGACGCAGAGCAAAGCTAATGTTTTGCGGCAAGAAAATGGCGGAAAACATGACTGGTATACTGGCGCAGAAGAGAATCAGAATCCAGAAACTCCCGGGTCAGTTCAAAATAAGTGAGCTTGTCCTTGTTTGATTCTTTGAAAAAAGGCGTGATCAATGTTTCGTATTGTGGAACAAAGATAGCGTCTTTTTTTGTGTAACAGTTGTCGGCAGTTGCTTTTTTACGGAAATCTTTGTCTACATAGGTGGCGACACTTTTGTGGATTGCCATATCTTCTGCCGGAAGATAGTAGTAATCTTCCGGGTGATCGAAGAAAAACTTCAATGTGCCCTCAAACAGATGAATCCGCAATTTGGACTGCATGCCATCACAGATCAGATAAAATGCATCCGTCTGGCAGGAGACACGCTGTGGGATCGGGTATTGGTTTTGCAGCGTGAGGATCAGCTCCTTCTGAGGGATGCCATTGCGGTCTTTGTAAATATTTGTTTCTGTCGAATTCACAGTAAAAGCCCCGTCAAAAAGCTTTCTGTAACTGCGGATGGCAATCAGTCCGGTCATGCCAAGCACATCTTCGTAATTGTGCTGTTTCAGAAAGAACATTGCCTGCTCATCGGGAGTTTTTAAATAATTCTGGTAAACTTCGATCAGTTCACCTCCGGAAAAAGTATCATTTCTGGAGAGACCGAGGAAACGTTCTATGGTTTTCTGTTTGTAGTCTGGCAGTTTGAGCAAAAATTTTAAGCCAGAAACTTCTTTATAAATATCAATATAGTCTTTTTCGTCAAAAGGGTGTGTAAGACCATATTTTTCACATTTCTTTTTTAAATAAGGAATATCAAATCCAAGTCCGTTGAAGGAGATGACGGTCTGATAGTGGCAGAGTTCCTGCAGAAAGGCAGAGAGAATCGCGCCTTCCTCCTCTTTTGTCTCGGCGAAATACTGTGTGATGATAAAATTGTCACCCACACGGTGCGCACAGCCTATCAGGTAGAGGAAAGTATAGGCGGGAGAGAAACCGGTCGTTTCAATATCAAAGAAAAATGCGTCTTCTGTGAATGTTTCATTTAAAATTAAATTTGTATCGGTAAGATGGTGTGTTTTGTTCCAGATTTTCATAGGTATATCGTTTCCTTTATCGTGTTTTCCACCACAGTTTACCATATCCGGCGAAAAGAATACATAGATTTTATTATGTAAAAATTATTTATATATTCTAAAAAATATGTATATTATTGTTAAAAACTTGTCAAAAGGTTCTAAAAAAAATACAAAAAAAACATATTTCATCTGGGAGAGCTGTGTTATAATCATGCTGATGATATTTTGTGATTCTAGCGCAAAATATAATACTAAATAAGAGAAAGCGGGGCACAAAAATGGGTTTAAAGACATTTAAAGGTGGCGTCCATCCTTATGAAGGAAAGGAACTGGCAAAAGATCAGCCAATCAAGGAAGTTTTACCTAAGGGCGATCTGGTTTATCCGGTATCCCAGCATATCGGCGCACCAGCAAATCCAATTGTAGCGAAAGGTGATACCGTATTAAGAGGTCAGAAGATTGCAGAAGCAGGAGGTTTTGTTTCTTCTCCAATCTACGCATCTGTATCCGGTACCGTAAAAGCCATTGAACCACGCCGTGTAGCGGTTGGAGATATGGTGAATTCCATTGTCATTGAGAATGATGGAGAGTATAAGGAAGTTGAGTTCACTTCATGTGAGGATGTGACAGCTCTTTCCAAGGAAGAAATCATTAACAAAGTAAAAGAAGCAGGCGTTGTCGGAATGGGTGGTGCCGGTTTCCCAACTCATGTAAAACTCTCTCCAAAGGAGCCGGAGAAGATTGAGTACATTATCGCAAACTGCGCAGAGTGTGAGCCATATCTGACGGCTGACTATCGCAGAATGCTTGAAAATCCGGAAGAGTTAGTTGCCGGAATGAAGATTATTTTACAGATCTTTGATAAAGCAAAAGGTGTGTTCGGTGTTGAAAATAATAAACCGGACTGTATCGCAAAATTACAGGAGTTAACCAAAGACGAACCACGTATGGAAGTCTGTCCATTACAGACAAAGTACCCACAGGGTGGTGAGCGTCAGTTGATCTACGCTGTTACAGGAAGAGCAATCAACTCCAAAATGTTACCTGCTGATGCAGGATGTATCGTAGATAACGTAGAGACAATCATTGCAATCTACAATGCAGTAAAATTAGGAAAACCAGTTATGAACCGTGTATCAACAATCACAGGTGATGCGGTTGCAAATCCTGGAAACTTCTTATATTACATTGGAACCAACTATGCAGAATTAGTAGAAGCTGCCGGTGGATTCAAAGTACAGCCAGAGAAGATTATCTCCGGTGGACCTATGATGGGATTCTCTATGTTCTCCTTAGATATCCCGACAACCAAGACATCTTCTTCCCTGTTGTGTTTGGCAGAGGATGAAGTTGCAAAAGCAGAACCATCTCCATGTATTAACTGTGGACGTTGCGTGGAAGCGTGTCCGGAACAGTTGATCCCATCCAGACTTGCAAAGATGGCAGATCATGGTGTAGCAGATGAGTTTGAAAAATGGCATGGACTGGAATGTATCGAGTGCGGAAGCTGTAGTTTCACATGTCCTGCAAAACGTCAGTTGGCACAGTCCATCAAGACCATGAAAAAACAGGTTCTTGCAGCAAAGAGAAAAAAATAAACAGACAATAAAGAGAGTTTTATAAGATTTTATTGTGAAAAAATACGAAGAAAGAGGTGGATCCCGTGAGTGATTTATATCATGTTTCATCATCACCACACGTACGCTCAAAAGACACAACAGGCAAAATCATGCTGTATGTGATCATTGCATTACTGCCAACCAGTTTATTTGGTATTTATAATTTTGGTATCAGAGCGTTAATTTTAATTTTAGTAACTATCGCAAGCTGTGTAGCTTCCGAATGGATCTTCAACAAGATCGTACATAAAAAGAACAGCATCGACGATTTAAGCGCCGTTGTAACAGGTTTGCTTCTTGCATTAAACCTTCCGGCATCACTTCCTTGGTGGGAGGCAGTGATCGGCGGTGCGTTTGCGATCGTCATTGTTAAGATGATGTTCGGCGGACTTGGACAGAATTTCATGAACCCTGCTCTCGGAGCAAGATGTTTCTTACTGATCGCATTTGCAGCGGATATGACAAACTTCACTGTAGGCGCATACTCAGGAGCAACACCACTTGCACAGATGAGAAACGGGGAAGCAGTCGACACCATGAGCATGCTGATCGGTAAGACAGCAGGTACGATCGGTGAGACATCTGCGATCGCAATTCTGATCGGAGCTATCTTCCTGATCTTAATGGGCGTTATCGACCTTAGGATCCCGGCATCTTATATCATTACATTTGTTGTATTCATTCTGTTATTTGGCGGACACGGATTCGACATGAACTATGTGACAGCACAGCTTTGCGGCGGTGGATTAATGCTCGGTGCATTCTTTATGGCAACTGACTATGTAACTTCTCCGATCACACCAAGAGGACAGATCATTTTTGGTATCTGCTGTGGTATTTTCACAGGACTGTTCCGTTGCTTCGGAGCCAATGCAGAAGGAGTTTCCTTTGCAATTATCTTAAGCAACCTCTTAGTTCCTATGATCGAGAAATACACAGTACCAAACGCTTTTGGTGTTGTGAAAACAAAACCTGAAAAGGAGGCAAAGTAAATTATGAATAAAAAAATCGTACATGACGCTTTGGTTTTATTCGCATTTACAGTCGTTCTTGGTTTGATCCTCGGAGTTGTCTATGGAATTACCAAACCTTCCATTGATCAGGTAAATTACGAAAAAACACAGGCTGCCTACAAACAGGTATTTGAAGATGCAGCATCTTTCGAAGAATACAGTGATTTTGATGCAGACGCAGCAGCAGCACTCATGACAGAAAAAGGTTTTTCTGACCAGATCGACAGTGTGAATACAGCACTCGATGCAAGCGGAAATGTGATCGGTTATGTTTTGACCGTTACAGCAAAAGACGCCAGCCAGGCAAGCATTACATTCTCTGTTGGCATCAAGAATGATGGCACTGTAAATGGCTATTCTATTACAAATATCGCAGAAACACCTGGACTTGGTATGAAAGCACAGGAAGAAGCTTTCTATAGCCAGTTCGAAGGAAAGAACGTTGATTCTTTCACTGTTGTAAAAGCAGCACCTTCTTCTGACAGTGAGATCGAATCTATCTCAGGTGCAACGATCACATCCAAAGCTATGGCAAACGGTGTGAATGCCTGCATCGCATACTTCCAGAATGTATTAGGAGGTACAAACTAATGAACAAAAATGTAGAACGTTTATATAATGGTATTATCAAAGAAAACCCGACCTTCGTTCTGATGCTTGGAATGTGTCCTACTTTGGCGGTTACATCATCTGCTATCAACGGACTTGGTATGGGACTTTCTACAACTGTAGTATTGGTATTATCCAACTTATTGATCTCAGCATTCCGTAAGGTCATTCCAAACGGTGTGCGTATGCCGGCTTACATTGTGATCGTTGCTTCACTCGTTACAGTTGTACAGTTTATGATGCAGGCTTATACACCAAGTCTTTCTGACTCTTTGGGTGTGTATATTCCTCTGATCGTTGTAAACTGTATCATCTTAGGACGTGCGGAAAGCTATGCCTCCAAGAATCCGGTTGTTCCTTCTATCTTCGATGGACTTGGTATGGGACTTGGATTTACACTTGGTCTGACACTGATTGGTCTGTTCCGTGAATTACTCGGTGCAGGACAGATTTTTGGCGCACAGGTTCTTTCTTTAAGCTGGTTCACACCAATCACAATCTTCGTTATGGCACCTGGTGCATTCCTTGTACTTGCATGTCTGGTTGCTGTTATGAATATTGTAAGAGCTAAGATGGAAGCAAAAGGCAAACCACTTGCAAAACCATCCGGATGTATCACTGGTGATTGTGCAGGATGTGGAATGTCTGCAACATGTACCGGTAAAAAACCGGAATCAGCAGCTGCTGAGAAAACAGAGTAGGAGGATAGATACAGATGAAAGAATTAATTTTAATTGCAGTCGGATCTGCGATTGTAAATAACGTTGTATTAAGCCAGTTCCTTGGTATCTGTCCATTCTTAGGTGTATCCAAGAAAACTGAGACCGCAGCCGGAATGGGTGGCGCAGTTGTATTCGTTATTACAATTTCATCTTTTGTAACCGGATTGATTTATAAATATATTCTTGCAAATGAATATCTGTTAAGCAAGGGCATTGACCTTACTTATTTACAGACGATCGTATTCATTCTTGTTATCGCAGCATTAGTACAGTTTGTAGAGATGTTCTTAAAGAAATCCATGCCAGCTTTATACAAGAGCTTGGGTGTGTACTTACCACTGATCACAACAAACTGTGCCGTATTAGGTGTTGCACTTACAAACGTTACCAAAGAATATAATATTCTTCAGGGTGTTGTAAATGGTTTTGCAACTGCATTTGGTTTCCTGATCGCAATCGTAATTATGGCAGGACTTCGTGAGAAGATTGAATACAATGATATTCCAAAGCCTTTCCAGGGAACAGCGATCGTATTAATTACAGCATGTCTGATGTCAATCGCATTTATGGGATTCTCAGGAATGATTTAGGAGGAAAAAGACGATGAACATTACAGCAATTATTTTTGCAGCCGTTGTAGTCGGTGGTGTTGGTATTTTAATTGGATTTTTCCTTGGTGTTTCCGGAGAAAAATTCAAAGTAGAAGTAGATGAGAGAGAAGTAGCCGTTACAGAGGCTCTTCCTGGAAATAACTGTGGTGGTTGTGGATATGCCGGATGTTCCGGACTTGCAGCCGCTATCGTAAAAGGGGAAGCTCCAGTCAATCAGTGTCCGGTTGGTGGAGCACCTGTTGCAGCCAAGATTGGTGAGATCATGGGTGTCAAAGCAGAGGAAGGCGAGCGCAAAGCAGCATTTGTAAAATGTGCCGGAACTTGTGATGTGGCAGCAAATAAATATCACTATGTTGGTGAGATGGACTGCCGCCGTGCAGCGATGGTACCGGGACGTGGTGAAAAGGCATGTTCATATGGCTGTCTTGGTCTCGGCTCCTGTGTGGAAGTCTGTCAGTTTGGTGCATTATCCATTCAGAATGGAGTTGCTAAAGTAGACCGTGACAAATGTGTTGCCTGCGGTCAGTGTGTAGCAACTTGCCCAAATCATGTGATTGATTTGATTCCGTATTCTTCTGCTTATGCGGTACAGTGTAGTTCGAAGGATAAAGGTAAAGCAGTTATGGAAGTCTGCCAGTCCGGCTGTATCGGTTGTGGACTTTGCGTGAGACAGTGTGAATTTGGTGCCGTAACATTGGAAGACAATATTGCCGTAATTGATGGCACAAAGTGTCAGGGCTGTGGAAAATGTGCGGAAAAATGTCCAAAGAAAGTTATTCATGCGCAGCAGTAAAAAGTAAAGATAAAAAAGAAGCTACAGAGTGTCAGCCGATTAATAGGCGATGCTCTGCAGCTTCTTTTTTTCGTAGTACTTTTTGGGCTTTGTACTTGAAGTCGTACTGTCCGGAAGTACGGTTACGACGCATGATGCCGTGAAAGTAAGGTGGCAGTGATTGTTACCGTACCAGGAGAAACTCCCATTACTACGCCGCGGGAATTTACAATGGCAATACTTTCATCGGAACTTTGAAACACCGGTCTTTCGGCAGAAGTATTTGGTTTAATAATGGTTTCAAGTCTTGTTCTCTGGGAGAGAGGAACAGAAACCTGATTTTTCATAAATTTAATACTTACTGCATTTGGTGAAACACGAACCCGGCATTTGAGGTTGCGGACTACTTTTTTTCCTTTTTTTACAGTAACGGTAATGACCGAAGA
>OHTG01001290.1_pt1 | contig 10394 bp, 7 predicted proteins | sample 1578761 | NCBI WGS metagenome assembly OHTG01 (sample SAMEA3879536, study PRJEB24766) | human gut metagenome | biome: human-associated habitat; feature: feces | place: USA | collected 1985/1987
CCCGCCTGAAATCCTTATTATCTTATTATATTCAAACCTTATATGGTTTTACTCTGCATCTGCTACAGCGTCAATATCAACGTCTGCAACATCAGCCTGATCCGGAGCTGCCTGCAGAGCCTTCATGCTCAGGCTGATCTTGTGATCTTCACCGTTGAAATCAACAACCTTAGCCTCGATCTCCTGACCGATGGAAAGTACGTCAGACGGTTTTGCAACGTGCTCTCTGGAGATCTGGGATACATGCAGAAGAGCATCTACACCTGGTTCCAGTTCAACGAATGCGCCGAAGTCCTGGATGGTCTGCACTTTGCCGGTGTAAACTTTGCCCTCTTCGGGGAGTTCCACGATGGCGTTGATCATTGCAAGAGCCTTGTCGATGGATTCCTTGTTGGCGGCCGCTACTTCGATGTAGCCGCCTTCGTCGATTTCGTCGATCGAGACTGTTGCGCCTGATTCTTCCTGGATGCCCTGGATAATCTTTCCGCCCGGGCCGATCACTGCACCGATGAGGTCCTTGGGGATGGTCATGGTGACGATGCGGGGCACGTGGGGCTTGTAGTCCTCGCGGGCTGCGGGGATGGTCTGCTCGATGATGTCGAGGATGTGCAGACGTCCCTCTTTCGCCTGGTTAAGGGCGCGTTCGAGGATTTCGTAGCTGAGACCGTCGCACTTGATGTCCATCTGTGTGGCGGTGATACCGTTGCGTGTGCCTGTCACCTTGAAGTCCATGTCGCCGAGGTGGTCTTCGTCGCCGAGGATGTCGCTGAGGATGGCATATTTGCCGGTCTCGCTGTCGGAGATAAGACCCATGGCGATGCCGCTGACGGGACGGCGCAGTTTCACACCGGCGTCGAGCAGTGCGAGTGTGCCGGCGCAGACGGTGGCCATGGAGGATGAGCCGTTGCTTTCAAGAATGTCGCTGACTACGCGGCAAACGTAGGGGAAGTCGGCGGGGAACATGCGCTTGATGGCGCGGTGTGCCAGGTTGCCGTGACCGATTTCGCGGCGGCCTACACCACGGGTGGGGCGTGCTTCTCCGGTTGAGAAGGGGGGGAAGTTGTAGTGGAGGAGGAAGCGCTCGCGGCCCTGGTTGAGCACGTCGTCGAGAATCTTCTCGTCGAGTTTGGTGCCGAGGGTCACGGTTGCGAGGCTCTGGGTCTCGCCGCGGGTGAACACAGCCGATCCGTGAGGTCCGGGGAGATAGTCGGTCTCGCACCAGATGGGGCGAATTTCGGTGGTTTTGCGGCCGTCAAGACGGATGCCTTCATCAAGGATGCAGCGGCGAACGGCGTCGCGCTCCACGTCGTGGTAGTAGCGTTTCACCAGGGGTGCTTTCTCGTCGCGTTCCTCTTCGGGAAGCGATTCGATATATTCGTCGCAGATGGCGTCGAACGAATCCTGACGCCAGTGCTTGTCGGCGCAGCCGGCTTTGGCCACGGCGTAAGCCTTGTCGTAGCATTTGGCCTTCACGTCGGCACGGAGCTCTTCGTCGTTCACCTCATGGCAATATTCGCGTTTCACGGTCTTGCCGGCTGCTTCGGCCAGTTCGAGCTGAACTTTGCAGTGCTTGCGGATCTCTTCGTGGGCTGCCTTGAGGGCGGCGAGGAGGTCGGCTTCCGACACTTCGTCCATTTCGCCTTCCACCATCATGATGTTGTCGTAGGTGGCGCCGACCATGAGCTCCATGTCGGCACGTTCGAGCTGCTCGAATGTGGGGTTGATCACGAACTCACCGTCCACACGGGCCACACGCACTTCAGAGATGGGGCCGTTGAAGGGGATGTCGCTGCAGGTGATGGCTGCCGATGCTGCCAGACCGGCAAGTGCGTCGGGCATGTCAACGCCGTCGGCCGAGAACATTGTTATGTTGACGAAAGTTTCAGCGTGGTAGTTGTCGGGGAAGAGGGGACGCATCACGCGGTCGACCAGACGCGATGTGAGAATCTCATAGTCGGATGCGCGTCCTTCGCGTTTGAGGAAGCCGCCGGGGAAACGGCCGGCCGATGAGAATTTTTCTTTGTAATCTACAGTGAGAGGCATGAAATCAACGCCCTCTCCGGCCTCTTTGGCCGATACGATGGTGGCAAGCAGCATGGTGTTGCCCATGCGTAGCTCCACGGCTCCATCAGCCTGCTTGGCCAGCTTTCCGGTTTCGAGAGTGATCTCGCGGCCGTCGGGCAGGGTGATGGTTTTTTTGATTGGATTCATTCTATACTATATTTTTTGACGTCTTAAATCGCGCGAAGTTACGAAAAATCGGATAATTATGCAAATCTAAAAAAAACTCCGGCCGGAGCGTGCGGTTTGTGCGCACATTCCGGCCGGAATATTGTTGCGATTTAACGGGGAGAATCAGAAACGGAAACCGAGCGAGATGCGGAACGAAGAGTTTTTCAACGAAAGTTTCTTGTCGTTGTTGTAGGATGCTTCGCCGGTGACCGTGTCGTAATCCCAGTCCTCTTCATCCTCGCTGATGATGGAATTGTATTTTGCTTTGCCCCAGCGACCTTCGAAGCCGAGTGTGAAGTATTTCCACTGGAAGTTCATGCCGAAATCGTAGGCTGCGACGAATGCCCAGCTTGCTTCGGTGTCGCCCTTGTGGTTTTTATACAGTACAGCCGATGCTGACGGGTTGAAGTGACCGTAAAGGTTTACGCGAAGGAAACGCAGGGCGCTGTTTGCGCTTGAGAAGGGTACGAACGCAATGGCCGGACCGATGCCTACGCCGAGGTGAAGCTGCTGGGTGTCAAGGTTATCGGTGTCGAATTCCTCGTCATCGTAATCATAGCCATAGTCATAATCGTAGTCGTAATCGAAATCGCTGTCCGGATCAACCATCCAGTCCTCGATCTGTACGCCATTAACTTTGGGATATTTCTTGTATTTCACATAGCTGATGTCGAACCAGCGGGCGTCAACACCGACTTTGAGGCGGTTGCCTGCCCATCCGGCACTGCGCGGCCAGAGGTATGTTGTACCGGTGCTGAATGAGAAGCCGGCTTTGCTGTCATACTGGAACGGGATCAACGATTCTGTGTCTTTCAGGCTCTGGTGTGTTATATAGCTTAGAGTGATGCCCTTGTTGCGTTTCCACACATCAAGGTTTTCTGAATCCTGAGCCATGGCGGGCTGAGCCAGCCAACGGCTGCGATTGCGCCGAATAGAAGTTTTTTCATTGCGGAAGTAATTGATTAAATATTGTAGATTGGTTTGTATCAGTACAATAATGTCTCGGATTGTGGTGCGATGCTCAATACAGATGCAAAATTAATATTTTTTGTGAATTATTGCAATTAATTTCAAAATATTTAGCCCTCTATTTTCTTTATGGTGGCAGCATTGACCACACGGCGTTCCCGGTCGCGGAACCATCCCCATTTGTTGAAATATCGCGCCATGTTCACGGCATGAATCCAGGCCATGCGGATGCTGCGGTAGCTGGCCGCACGGTGGGCATGCACCACGGTGACGCCGGGCCAATAAAGGGTGGTGGCTACGGTATGGATGCGTCGGGTGAGGTCGATGTCCTCTGGGTACATGAAGAAACGTTCGTCGAACAGCCCGGTGTGCCGGAGGGTGTCGTTGCGCAAAAACAAGAAGCTTCCCTGATGGTAAGGTACGTTGGCTGCGCGGTCACGACGCATTGACGCGAGTGTGTAGCGGGCGTTGCGTCGTGAATTACGGAATCCGGGGATGAACCGGCGCCCGAAAACGTCAAGCGGCGTAGGCAGCAGTCGCACCGACAGCTGTTCCCTCCCGTCGGGGAACACCATTCTGGGCTGCAGTTGTCCCACGTCGGGGCGACCGTTCATGAATGTCTCTATGGCCGCTATGGTGCCTCGGGCAAATGTAACGTCGGAATTTATTACCAGATGATAGTCGGAATACATCGCCATTGACCGACGGATGGCCACATTGTGGGCGGTGCCGTAACCACGGTTTTCAGGCATAGGGATGAACTCCACGTTGTTGAACTGCAGGCAGACTTTCCGGATGGCGTCGCGGGCTTCAGTCAGAGTTCCGTCCGCAGAATTGTCAACCACCCAGATACGTTCAATTCCATCGGCCACGAGGCAGCCGAGACAGGTTGAAAGCTCTGCCGGATCGGTGAGGTATGTGACGATGGAGGCGGTGGTCATGGCGGCGCGTGATTGTGAATGCATCACAAATTTATGATTTTAATGGCGAAGAATCGCTACATTTGCGGAAAAATCAGGAATACGACCGATGAGGACTTTATTGAGAATTCTGAAATGGGTGGCCATACTTTTTTTCGGCAGCTCAGTGTTTGCAGTGGTGATATTGCGGTGGATGCCCGTGTGGGTCACTCCGCTCATGGTGATAAGGGCGGTACAGGCCGATGCCGACGGCGACCGCTTCCGCGGATGGCATCACACCTGGGTGCCGCTCGACGAGATGTCGAAATGGATGCCGCGTGCGGTGGTGGCGTCGGAGGACGGACGGTTCTACGACCATCACGGATTTGATTTCAAGGAGATACAGAACGCCATAGACGAAAGCCGCCGCGGCAAACGCCAGCGCGGGGCAAGCACCATCACACAGCAGACGGCCAAAATGTGTTTCTCTGGCCCGGCCATTCATGGGTGCGCAAAGGGCTGGAAGCCTATTTTACGGTGCTGATCGAGCTTTTCTGGAGCAAGGAGCGTATCCTTGAGGTATATCTCAATTCAATCGAGATGGGTCCAGACATATATGGCGCCGAGGCTGCCGCCACACAGCTGTTCGGCAAACCGGCGTCGGCCCTGACCAAGCGCCAGTGCGCCCTGATCGCGGTGTCGCTGCCGAATCCGCTGAAACGCGACGCTGCCAATCCTACGGCCTACATGCGCCGCCGCGCCTCGACTATCATGCGCTACATGTAATCAGGCGGAGGGGAGGGAATGCACCTCGGATAGGATTGCCACTGCGGTCTCCACATTGCCTACGTTGGCTATGGCGAAACTGCGCCGACCGGCTTTTTCGCGGATTTTCACCCGTAAGGGGTTCTGCTGCAGGTAGGTGATGAGGCGGCCGAACATGGGGCTCTGGTAATAAGCCTTGTTTGAATCGTCGACGAAATAGAGGTACATCTGACCCTGTTTCAGCGAAATCTTCTCGATGCCGAGCTGTCGCCCGAGGCGGCGCAGACGCGGCACGCGCATCAGTTCGGCTGTCTCAGGCGGTATTTTCCCGAAACGGTCCACCAGATTCTCGCCGAATTCGCGCAGTTCTGTCTCGCGTTCAATGTTGTCAAGCTCGCGGTAAAGCGAGATGCGTTCGCTCTCCTGCGGCACATACCATGCCGGCAGAAGCAGCTCCATGTCGCTCTCTATGGTGCAGTCGGCCACAAATTCCGTCTCCTCCTGGGGCTGTTCGGAAGTGAACGTGTCCGAGAATTCCTCGGTGCGCAGTTCGGTCACGGCCTCCTTGAGGATGCGCTGGTACGTCTCGTAGCCGAGATCGGCAATGAAGCCGCTCTGCTCGGCCCCGAGCAGGTTGCCTGCACCGCGGATGTCGAGATCCTGCATGGCTATGTGTATGCCGCTCCCCAGGTCGCTGAAGCTTTCGATGGCCTGCAGGCGGCGCCGTGCCACGGGTGTAAGCGGATTTCCGGGGGGCACCATCAGGTAGCAGAACGCCTTGCGGGACGAACGCCCCACGCGTCCGCGCAGCTGGTGCAGTTCGCTCAGACCGAAGTTTTGGGCATTGTTCACAATGATGGTGTTCACGTTGGGCATGTCGATGCCGCTCTCCACGATGGTGGTGGCCAGCAGCACGTCGTAATCGTGGTTGGCGAAATCGATGATGGCCTGTTCGAGCTTGTCGGGGGGCATCTGTCCGTGCGCCACGAGGGTGCGTGCATCGGGCACCACGCGCTTCACCATCGCCTCAAGGTCATACAGCCCCTCGATGCGGTTGTTGATGATAAACGCCTGCCCGTTGCGGCTCAGCTCGAAGTTCAGGGCCTCCTCCAGGATGTCGTCGGTGAGGGTGTTGACCGATGTCACTATGGGCCATCGGTTGGGCGGGGGAGTGGTGATGGCCGAGAGGTCGCGGGCGCCCATCAGCGAGAACTGCAGCGTGCGCGGAATGGGGGTGGCGCTCATGGTGAGCGTGTCGACGTTCACTTTCAGCTGTTTGAGTTTCTCTTTTACCGCCACACCGAATTTCTGCTCCTCATCGATTACGAGCAGACCGAGGTCGTGGAATTTCACGTCTTTCCCCACAATGCGGTGCGTGCCTATGAGGATGTCTATCTTCCCTTCGGCCAGGTCGGCCAGAATCTGTTTGGTCTGTTTGGCGGTTCGGGCGCGCGACAGATATTCCACCCTTGCAGGGAAGTCGGCCAGGCGTTCGCGGAACGTGTTGAAATGCTGATAGGCAAGCACTGTGGTAGGCACCAGCACAGCCACCTGTTTGTTGTCGGCCACGGCCTTGAATGCCGCGCGGATGGCCACTTCGGTTTTGCCGAAACCCACGTCGCCGCACACAAGGCGGTCCATCGGCCGGGGGCTTTCCATGTCTTTCTTCACGGCTGCCGTCGCTGTGGTCTGGTCGGGGGTGTCCTCGTAGATGAACGATGCCTCCAGCTCGTGCTGCAGGTAGGAGTCGGGCGAGAAACTGAACCCCTTCTCGTCCTTTCGGGCGGCATAGAGGCGGATGAGGTCGCGGGCAATGTCCTTGAGTTTGCTCTTGGTTTTCTCCTTGAGCTTGTTCCATGCGCCGGATCCGAGTTTGTTGACAGTAGGTTCCACCCCCTCCTTGCCGCGGTATTTGGCAAGCTTGTGCAGTGCGTGGATGCTGACGAAAATGCAGTCGTTGTTCTTGTAGATGAGTTTGATCATCTCCTGCGTCGAGCCGTTCACCTGCGTGCGCAGCAGGCCGCCGAAACGTCCCACGCCGTGGTCGGTGTGCACGATGAAGTCGCCCGGCTCTATGGCCGCCAGTTCCTTGAGCGACAGTGCGAGCTTGCCGCTGCGTGCGCGCTCGGCTTTGAGGGTGTATTTGTGGAAACGGTCGAAAATCTGATGGTCGGTGAAAAAGCAGGTGCGCGTCATGTGGTCCACAAAGCCTTCGTGCAGGGTGGAGTGCACGGGTGTGAACGGGATGTTGTCGGCACGTTCGGCGAAGATGGCTTTGAGGCGGTCGGTCTGTTTCTCGCTGTCGCTCAGAATCAGGATGCGGTAGCCCTGTTCGAGGAATGTGCGGAACGAGTCGGCAATGAGGTCGAAATTCTTGTGATACAGTCCTTGCGGCGAGCAGTTGAAATTCAGGGTGGCCACTCCGGCTTTTTGCACTAACTCCGGTTCGTCGTGGCTGTCGGCTCCGGCCGACGAGAAATGTATCTTCGCCATCCCGGCCCACTTCGAGGCAAAGGCATCGGCGTCGATAAGGTTCTTCATGGCCGAGGCGTCCCCTTCGTCGGCGAGCATGGCCGAGGTGCTGAACGTCTCGGAGGTCACTGCCTTGATGCGCGAAAGGGCGAAGTCCTCGTTTCGCACGGCGATGAGGGTGTCGGGACTGATGAAGTCGAGTATGCTGTGGGTGTCGGCATCGCTGCCGGCCACGTTGGCCGTGATGGCCACGGAGTCCACTTTGCGGTCGGAGAGCTGTGTCTCCACGTTGAAATCGCGGATGGACTCTATTTCGTCGCCGAAAAGGTCGATGCGGTAGGGATATTCCGAGGAGTAGCCGAAAATGTCGACAATGGATCCGCGCACGGCGAAATGCCCCGGTTCGTACACATAGTCCACCTCGGTGAATCCGTTGTCGCGCAGCCACCGGCGCGTCTGCTCTATGTCGATCTCCTCGCCCACTTTCAGGTGAAGGGTGTGTGCCGAAAGGTCGGTGCGTGAGGCCACCTTCTCGGCCATAGCCTCGGGGTAGGTGACCACGATGCGCAGGCTTCGGTCGTCGTGCCAGCGGTTGAGCGTTTCGATGCGCATTATCTGCTGGGCCGGCTCCACGCGTCCGTATTTTATGTCGCGCCGGTAGGCCGAAGGGAACATCGACACCGACTCCTCGCCCATCAGTTTGGTAAGGTCCTGATAGATGTAGCCGGCATCGTCGAGCGAGTCGGTCACCACCAATAATGGCTGCCCCTGATCGGGTAGCGACGCGAACACCATGGCCGGAGCCGATCCGGCCAGTCCGTGCAGGTTCACTTTGCTCTTCTTTGCCAGGGCAACGGCCTTTTTCAGCGCTTTGGCACGTGCCGCAGAGAGAAACACGCTCTCGGTTTCAGATAATTCAGTCAAAACAAACGGTATAACGGTTGATAGACAATTGAGGGGAGGGAGAGGGGCGTCAGGCAGTGCGTGGCCCGCGTGGCCGTCAGTGCTTCGCCGGAGCCAGGATGCTGCGGTAGCGCTCGGGCGAATGGAGCACGGCTGCGGCCGAGTCAAGCTCGATGTCGGTTTTGAGCGCCTGGATGATGCCGCCGCGTTCCGAGTAATAGCGTTCCACGATTTCGCCAGCGAGATACTGGCTTATGGCCTTGCGGTTGAGGTCGAGGTCGTGGTTGAGGTCGTGGCGCAGCAGGTTTTTAAGCGTGTCCATCTGTGCCTGTACGGCAGTGTCGAGATATCCCTCGGTTTTCACAGCCTTCTCCAGCTGCTCCATGATGAGGTCGGTGGTGCGGTCGTACTTGAATTTGTCGGGGTTGATGAACGCCTTGAATTCGTTGAATATGGTGTCGGTCACCTCGAACTGTTCGGCCGGGGGGATGGTGGCATGCGTGGCCGCATACCGGTTGGCGAAATCGAAACTCCAGTTGTCGCGGATTATGTTGTAGAGGAGGCGGTTGCCTTCGGGCAGCTCTACCTTGAGGTCGGGGGTGATGCCTCCGCCGTCGCGCACCTCACGTCCGGCGCGGGTGTGCCACACGGTGGTGAGGCTGTCGGGGATGCGTCCCACCGAGCCGTCGGCATTGCGGTGCGAATAGTCGATGGCCTGGATGAGGCGCCCCGAGGGGATGTAGTATTTGGCGATGGTCACTTTCAGCAGACCGTTGTAGGGGAGCTGACGGGTGGACTGCACCAGACCCTTGCCGAATGAGCGGTCGCCCACAATCACGGCGCGGTCGAGGTCCTGAAGCGCGCCGGTCACAATCTCGGCCGACGAGGCGGAGCCGCTGTTGACCAGCACGGCCAGCGGAATGTCGGTGTCCACAGGCTGGTAGGGTGTCTTGTAGATGCGTTCGTTCTGCAGCCCCTTGCCGCGGGTGCAAAGCACCTCGGTGCCCTTCGGCACGAACAGGCTTACCACCTGCACAGCGCTTTCAAGCAGGCCGCCGCCGTTGCCGCGGAGGTCGAGCACAATCGACTTCACCGCCGGATTGCTCTTGAGAGCCTTGAGGGCGTCGCGGGTTTTCTCATAGGTCTTGTCGTTGAAGGTTGTGAGCTGGATGTAGCCGATGTCGCCGCGCTCCACGCCGTAGTAAGGCACCGGGTTGATGTCGATTTTCGAGCGGGTGATGGTGAAATCAAGAATTGAGTCGGTAACGTACGGACGTTTCACGGTCACCTTCACGTCTGTTCCGGCCTGTCCGCGCAGCATGTTGCTCACTGTCTTGCTGTCGGCATTGGTCACGCTGTCGCCGTTGATTATCAGAAACATGTCGCCGGGACGCAGGCCTGCCTTCTGCGAGGGGGTGCCGTCGCGCGGCTCCGTCACCTGCACGCCACCCTCCGGGCGTTGCATGATGTATGCGCCGATGCCTCCGTATTCGCCCGTGGAGATGGTGAGAAACTCATCCTGCTCGCTTTCGGGGATGTATTCGGTGTACGGGTCAATCTCGTTGAGCATGGCCGAGATGGCCGTGTTCATCGATTTGTCGGCGTCGATGGTGTCAACGTAGCTGGTCTGCAGAGCCTTGTAGATGGATGCAAACGTGTCGAGATTGCGCGAGATGTCGCTCTTTGAACTGCGTGTGGCGCCTACGGCTATCAGTGCCGCAGCCGAAATGACGAGTAATATTACGGGTAACTTTCTCATAGTCTGTAGCTGATAACGTGTGCGGAACCTCCGCTGCATGCGCGGTTCCGGTTTCGGAAAGCGAAATTACACAATATAATAACAACTCACACACAAATTTTATCCAAAAACCCTTAAAATTCAGCCACCGCCCTCCCCATTCACAACACCGCCCCCTCCACACTCCCGCGTCGTCCACTGAAAGAAATATCCCGTGCCCTCCGCGCCCAACTCTCCAGCATCCTCCCGCCTTCATTATCCGGTGTGCCCCGATTGTTAGGGAGCAACATATCACAATGCCACCAACTTCAGAGAAATGCGTAACGGGATTACACCAAATTGTAGGGTCGCGACCTGTCGCGACTGCCGCCTTGTAAACCAACGCTGTGATTATGTGTTGAAAATCATCACTTTGC
>OHTG01001298.1_pt1 | contig 10355 bp, 7 predicted proteins | sample 1578761 | NCBI WGS metagenome assembly OHTG01 (sample SAMEA3879536, study PRJEB24766) | human gut metagenome | biome: human-associated habitat; feature: feces | place: USA | collected 1985/1987
AATCACAAAATTATTAAAATTTAATGCTTATCAATCACACTTTTATATGAGATAGTGAGAAATTTTTTCTACAAAAAGCAATAGAGGAACTAAGAGAAAAATACATTAAAGATCCACCTGAAGGAATGACTGCACAGCTTGTAAAAAACATGAGTGATTCAGATTTACTTGACATGCATTATTTCCTTACTGAAGATGAATATTTTGACGGCGAAGAAGAAGGTTTTTATATCGACCTTTTCTAAATATTTACCGTCTTTTTGTTGAGCCCTCTCTTATACGGGCTTTTATATTAGTGTTTTCTCCGAAGGGAGAAATTTCCTAATATTAAAAATAGCCGCTAAGGAAGTTATCCCTAACGGCTGTAAATACTATCTGATTATAATTCTCTTTTTCCATTTACTCTTCTTTCCAGAGTAAATATCATATCCTTACCCATAAGCCTTAATCCTCAATCTGCGGAATATTGACCAACTGCTGCAGCTTCTTCTCAAGAATAGTCTTATCCGGTAACTGTAACTGATACTGAGATACCAGCATCGGTGACATCGTTCTGCTCATAGCATATTCTACCACCTCATCATTCTTAGATGCACAAAGAAGCAAGCCAACACTCGGGTTTTCATTCTCTTTCTTTACCTGTCTGTCCAATGCCTCAAGATAAAAATCCAACTTAGAAATATACTCTGGTTTAAACTTACCTATTTTGAGTTCTATTGCAACAAGGCACTGTAATCCCCGATGATAAAACAACAAATCAATACGAAAATCGTCTCCTCCAACCTGAACTTTGTACTCTTCATCAATAAATGTGAAATCTTTTCCTAATTCCAGAATAAAATCCTTCATGTTTCTAATTAACGCTTTTCGTAAGTCATTCTCATGAAACTCATTTGGCAAATCCAGAAATTCCATAACATATGAATCCAAAAATGGATTTTCTCCTAGCTTCTTAACCGACTCTGGTAATAAAGTTTCCTTTGATAACATATACCTTTCATAATATCCGCTATCTAACTGTCTCTCCAACTGACGCTTTGAATAGTTTTCTTTGATACATAGGCGTATATAAAATTCTCTTTCCTCATCAGTCTTACAGCCTGACATTATCAACAAGTGATTCGTCCAACTAATTTGTGTCACCAGTGGTGTCACAATCTCATTATCCTTATAGGTTTCATAAAATTTTTTCATTCTATAAAGACCTCTTCGATTGAATCCCTTTATTCCAGGAAATGCCTCCTGTATTTCCCTTGAAATTTCATCGATATATGCATCACCATACGAAGCCCGTTCCGTTTCCTTACTTAAAAACTCACCAACTTTCCAATACATTTTGATAAGCTCTTCATTCACTTTCTTCAATGCACTTTGTCGTGATTCTTCAATTATATGAATTAATCCAGCTGCTGATATCAAATCATTACCCATACAAATATTCCACCTTCCGAATTGTGACACCAGTGGTGTCACAATTCCATTTTTGCCATTTTAACAAGACTTTATAAATCTTTTTCAAAATTAATACATTTTAATTATATCAAGACATAGCAATCCTCTCAATGACTTTTTACTGATGTTTTTCCTTTTTCATCATCTCGATCTTCTCATGCAGGTTGGTGTTATACAGCTTGTAAAGGTCTGTATTTGCCTGCTTGCGGAATTTTACTCCATACGACATTTCTGGTATGATAATGATTTCTCATTGAATCTGTAATTGTTATATTTTGATTTTCACCTCACAATCCCAAAGCTATCCATACTTATATCTAACATGAATAAAAGGTGATTTTTTGCTATACGCAAAAAGCTGTAAAACTCAATGCGAATTTTACAGCTTCTATATAAATGTGTGCTGGTTACAGAGATAAAAGTGTGCAGGATTTTTGAATTACATATGTAGAGATATGCGAAGCAGCCGTTCTTCCATTACTCCGCATATCTCAAAAAAACTAGTTGATGTAGTTAGCTGCTGCTCCCATATAAGCGATTGCTTCATCAGCTGTCAGATACTGACCTTCCATAACAAGGGAAAAATCTGAATTTGCAATTGCAACGGAACCGTCGTCTGCTTCTACAAATACTGCTGAGAAATCATCACCTGTATAAACATCTGTTGTGCTGATCTCAGTCCAGTCAATGTTATCTTCATCTGTAACATTTGTTACATTGGAATCATCATATGCTCCACAAAGGACATCTCCCTGTCCATCCTGTGGAACGATCATTAATGAAACATAGCTATATCCATCCGGATCTCTAAAGAGTGTGATCACATACTCTGTATTATCATCATCCACTGCATATAATGCTGCATCAACAAGATCTGCTGTTACATCAAGAAGGGAAAATCCTTCTTCCTCTGTTGTGTCTGCTGCTTCTGCTGCATCTTCCACATCCACTGCATCCTCTTCTGTGTCTGCTGCATCATCAGCTGCTGTGTCTGTTGTAGTTGTCTGCTGATCATTGTCAGCTGGTGCTGCTGCATCAGATGAGCCACCACATGCTGTAATATTAAGAGCCATTGCTCCAACAAGTAAAACGGTCAGTAATTTCTTTTTCATTTGTTCTCCTCCATCTATCTGATTTTGATTAAGATACTTCCTATTTATTGTCTATTCTGCACTACATTAACAAAATTGCTATCTATACTCCTGCACACTTGTATCTCTGCAACCAGCTTATTTTTCATTTAAAAAAATTTTTATGCAATGCCTTATCTGGCATGGTTTCTTTTTCTTTTCGCAAAGATTCCTGCAAGTCCCGCGCATGAAACCATCAGAAGTGCTGTACAAAGTGCCATGCTGAAATCTTCGCCTGTCTTTGGAGATTTTGCACTCTGGTCAGCGTTTTCGGCTACCGTAAAGTTTGTTGCCGCTGTTCCATCTGTCCAGACAAGTTCAAAAGAATGATTTCCTGCTGACAGACTCTTAAGGTATTCCGGTTTGAAGGTAATGATGGTAGATCCTTCTGTGACCGTATAGTTGACCGGATCAACTGTAACTCCGTCCACCTTGACCTCACGGAATTTTGAAATCTCACCGCTTCCTCTGATTGCAAGGCTTCCATCTGTATTCTGTGTCCATGAGCTGCCCGCTCCATCTAAAATATCATACGTTACCTGAGCCGGTGCCGCAGCAGCAGGTGCTGTTGTGGTTGATGCAGCCGGTGTTGATGTCGCCGGTGCCGGATCCGGTGTCGGGGTTGTTGCTTCCGGTGTCGGATTTGGAGTCGGGGTTGGTGTTGGCTCCGGCTTCGGTGTCGGTTCCGGATTTGGTGTTGGCTCTGGTTTTGGTTCCGGATTCGGCGTCGGTGTTATCTCACTGTCCTTATAGGTTGCTTTAATCGTGGCTCGTTCTTTTTTAGTTGTCACAGTAGTTGTCGCACTCTTCTCATCAGCAATAACTGCGTCGCCATATGTCTTCACCCACTTATCAAATACTTTTCCTGTTGCAGGTTCATCTGCTGTAATCGGTACAACAGTACCCTCCACATACATTCCATTACCTGTACCATTGATAATTTCCAAGAAAAAAGCAGGCATATCTGCATCCGGAACTGTTACCTCAAAGGCTGGACTTTCATTATGGTTTTTATCCTCTTTATATCTTACCTCGTAGATTCCTGCAGAAAGTCCGGTAATCTCTGTGCCGGTGCAGGCTATATATGAGCTGTCCCCGGATTTACGGTATTCCATATTCACATTCACGCCTGTAATCTTGCCGTCACTGCCACCTGCGGTAATAGTTTTCTCTCCCACCAGACCAGTAGGAGCATTCTGCGATGCTTTTGTGATTTCCCAGTTAAAAGTCTTTTCTTCTGCTGTTCCATCTTCCCATGTTTTGCCATCAGATGGTTTTATAGTCACCTTATAAGTACCTGCTTCTGTTTCTTTATTTGTTCCACTAACAAATGCATAATTTTCACCTAATTCAATACCAGTATGTTCTGTTCCATCATATGGAAAGGTTTTTGGAACAGGATCCGGTACAGTAGGTGATTTTTCTTTGCATTTTAATTCAACCTGGTTAGCAAAATTCCTGGCTGTTTCGTATTTACTACTGTCATCAGGGATAAAATATTCTGCTTTTGTGACATCATCTGTAATCGTAACCGGAGAATTCTCTTTTGGTATAGTAGATGTAGTCACACCTATCACAGCTCCGTCTGTCAGTCCCTTTGCGAACACCTTTTGGTCTTTCAAACGATACAGATTATTAGCTATGTTTCCAACTGTATTTCCAGTAATCTTTACCGCACCACTCATCATAAAAAATCCTTTAAATGCATCATGTATTACTCCTCCACCAGATATTTCTGCTGTATTACCGGTTATTGTTCCTCCGGACATAGTGAATGTTCCACTCTCCTTATAGACACCTCCACCACACATTGCTTTATTCCCACTAATCGTTGTTCCGTCAGACATAGTGAATGTTCCACTCTCGTTGTAGACACCTCCACCCCAATTAATGGTAGTATTATTAGAGATTTCGCCTCCAGACATAGTGAATGTTCCACTTCCATTATATACTCCGCCACCGCTATATGTGGACTTGTTATTATAAATAGTTCCACCTGTCATGGCAACTTTCGTTCCTTGAATAAATACACCGGCACCGTACTTTGCTTCATTATCGCTGATTTCGCCGCCGTACATCTCAAAGTTGTACTTATACCCTCCAGAGTCAGAAACGTATACTCCTCCTCCAAGATCAGATGTTTTATTATTGCATATCATTCCATCGTACATCTCAAATAGGGACTGAGCATTAACACCACTACTGTTGTTACCGGAAATCTTTCCATTATACATGATAAAAAATCCAGCATTATAAACACCTTCACCGCTTACTCCTTTCGCATGAGTAATAGTTCCAACCGTTTTCTGACAATCCGTAAGGGCAAAACTAGTGTTTTCGTTTATTCTAATAACAGCATTCCCACCGAAGCTACCATCAATCGCTTCAGTATTGCGCGTAATACTGTGTCCATTCAGGCATAATTCTACGCCACTTGGGCAGTCCCATACACTGTTAATCGTTATATCCTTTGTCAGATAATACTCACCACTTTTCGTTATTTTGCTAAGATCGTCAATCCCTGTCCATGTCTGCGTCGTATGATGATTGGTATGACTTTCAGCCGAAAGTTCTCCTGTACCACATTCGCAATGTGTATGCGGAACATTCTCCTCACTCTGTTCTGCTGTCACGCCCGGCTCACTTTCCCCTTCAGCCTTCGCATGCACTGTTCCACCCGGTACTGTCGGTACAAGCCCTGCCACCATTCCGAATACCAGTAAACCGGAAAGAATTTTTGCAATTCCTTTGCTCATTCTCTTTTTTCTTATCATGTGTATTCTCCTCCTGCATTTGTTTATTTTTTCACAATATGGCACTTTACCATTTTTTTCATTTTATCACAGCGTTCACCCAAAACCCGGATTTCGGCGTGAGTTGTAATTATATGGCGTGAATTGTAAGATGCAGGCTTGCTTTGGTTTTCCGAATTTTTTATAATGGATGTATCATAACTGTGAAACAAGGAGGACTGCCACATGCTGCTTCAGATTTTAACTTATACACACCACTTAACGACAATGCTGTTTGGCATTTTTCTGTCCGCCTTTTTTCTCGGGGTAAAACAGAATAAGAAAAATGTCTGCATTCTTCTTGGCGGTGGAGCAGTATCCGGACTTTTCTTTCTGATCTGCAATACGGTATTCGGTTCGTTGTTCACAGAAGCCATCTATCCGCTTTTCGTGCATCTGCCGCTTTTTCTGCTGCTGGTGTTTTATTACCGTTTCCGCTGGCTGCCTTCCATAATCTCTATTATGACCGCCTATCTGTGCTGCCAGTTCAGCAACTGGGCAGGTATTTTTGCCTTATCCCTGAGCGGATTGGACTGGGTTTATTATCTGGTAAGGATTATCGTGACTGTTGCCGTTTTCGCTTTCTTAAGCCGGTATCTGTGCCAGACTACCGCACTGCTTTTTGCAAAATCTGACCGGGAGCTGTATATCCTTGGGGCAATGCCATTTGTCTATTATGTGTTTGATTACTCTACCACAAAGTTCTCCATGCTTCTTTACTCCGGAAATAAGGTGGTCGTGGAATTTCTCGCATTTGCCATGTGTATTTCCTATGTTATTTTCCTGTTCGTCTATTTTCAGGAATATGAGTTGAAAAACAGCGCTGAACAATACGGTCAGCTTACCAATATGCAGTTGAACTCCCTGCACTCGGAGATTGAGCAGGTCCGCAGCATCGAACACCGCATGAAGATCCTGCGGCACGACATGCGCCATCATCTTGCTGCCATCCAGACTTTTATCTCCCAGCAGGAACCGGAGCGTGCGCTTGATTATATTCAGGAGATCAATAAGCAATATGACGACACTGTCATCCACTCTTTCTGCAGAAATGAGCTGCTGAATTCGGTTCTTTCCATTTACCAGACACGGTTTGCGGAAAATCAGATCGTTTTTGACGTACAGATCCAGACTTCGCAGACACTCTGCTGCTCTGAGATGACTTTCTGTGCGATCCTTTCCAATCTTCTGGAAAATGCCATGCATGCGGTCACGAAGCTCCCTGAGGAAAAACGTATCGTGCATCTGAGCATTTTTGAAAAGGGAAACCACCTTCTGATCCTGCAGAAGAATCCGGCTTCAGAGACACCTGTTTTTTCAAACGGCATCCCGGTTACAACGGCAAAGAATCACGGTATCGGTGTTCAAAGCGTCATTTATTATGTCGAGAAGGAACACGGACAGTACCAGTTTTACATGGAAGGTGAGGACTTTGTAGTCCGCATTATTCTTTAAGCGAGGAAATTTATTATGGTAAAGATTGCGATTTGTGATGATGAAACTGAATTTTTGGATCTGCTTTCAGACAGTCTTGATTCCTGGTGCCGGGCGCATCAGTTGACACTGCAGCTCTACCGGTTCACAAACGGTGACGAACTGATCTCCGCACACAGGGCTTATGGCATGGATCTGATCCTGCTTGATATGATCATGCCCCTTTTGAGCGGCATGGATACCGCACGCGAACTGCGCCAGCATGACCCGCACGTTCCGATCATTTTTCTGACTTCCTCACCGGAATTTGCGCTGGAATCTTATGAAGTCCGCACTTTCTGGTATCTGTTGAAACCTCTTGACGAAGTGCGTTTCCATGCGGTCCTCGACAGCTGGTACGAAGTCCACAAGGCTTCCATGGCTCATTTCGCAGCAAGAACAGATTCCGGCTACCAGGCGATTTATTTTCAGGATGTCGAATATCTGGAAGCGCAAAATAAGAATGTCTTAGTCACATTGAAAGACGGCTCGGTGATCTCCATAAAAGAACCCTTTCACCAGTGTGAAACAATTTTCACAGTGGAAAAAGGGTTTTATAAATGCCACCGCAGCTATATTGCAGCGTTAAGCTGCGTGGAAAAGTTCGGTAAAACCTCTCTCTTCACAAAATCCGGCGCACAGATTCCGATTTCAAGAGACAATTACGCTAATTTTAAGGATGTTTATTTTTCCTATATGTTTCCGCAGGAATGATCCGGCTATTGGATTCCAAAGGACGCAAGCTTCATGTCCTCGTTGAACGCCAGTGTGTAATGCACCTCGATGTTTTCATATTCTGCAGTCACGTAAACGGCTGCGATATGCGCACCTCTCTGTATGATCTCCGCATCCTGCATTGTTTCAATGGAAACAAAATCTCCCCAGTCTTCCGAGATCCGCGCCTTGCCCTCGTCCATGCGCTCTTTGTTCATGATCTCCTGCATGTCCGGGACAACAAGGCTTTGCAGGCTGTCAAAATCCTCTGCATTCAAAAACCCTATGATTTTTTCCGCCTGTGCCTTCACTTCCTCTTCGCTGAACACTTCACTCTCTGCCAGCGCTTTGTTCTGCGGCTGCATCCAGTAAGTTGCAACGGATGCTGCCACAAGGATCACTGCGACAATGATGATGTTGCGGATGCGCTTTTTCTTCTGCTCCGGTGTCAGCACTTTTTTTGTTTTTATCTTACTCATTTTTCTCTCTGCACTTTCTTTTTTCTGCATATTAGTCCCTGATCGCATCCAACGCATTCGAAATATCTGCGATCAGATCTTCCTTATCCTCTAAACCGAGACTGATGCGGATCAGCTCTGCCGGAACACCTGCCTCTTTCAGCTGTTCATCTGTCATCTGTCTGTGCGTGGAGGTCGCCGGATTCAGACAGCAGGTTCTTGCATCTGCCACATGTGTCTCGATCGCTCCAAGCTTTAAGTTCTGCATAAAAGCAGACGCAGCCTCCCTGCCGCCCTTTAATCCGAATGAAACGACACCGCATCCGCCGTGTGGCAGGTATTTTCTGGCACGTTCATAGTATTTGCTGGAAGGCAGACCCGGATAGTTCACATAGGCTACCTTTGGATGTTTTTCCAGAAATTCTGCAACTGCCTGTCCGTTTTCCACATGCTTAGGCATACGCACATGCAGCGACTCCAGTCCAAGGTTTAACAGGAATGCATTCTGTGGCGACTGGATGCATCCGAGATCACGCATAAGCTGTGTTGTACATTTTGTGATGAATGCGCCCTCATTGCCAAATTTTTCTGCATAGGTCACGCCATGGTAGCTCTCATCCGGTGTACAAAGTCCCGGATATTTGTCTGCGTGTGCCATCCAGTCGAATTTTCCGCTGTCAACGATTGCACCGCCCACTGCCGCACCATGTCCATCCATGTATTTGGTGGTGGAGTGTGTCACAATATCCGCACCCCACTCAAATGGTCTGCAGTTGACCGGAGTTGGAAATGTGTTGTCTATGATAAGAGGTACGCCGTGCGCATGTGCTGTTTTTGCAAAGAGCTCAATATCTAATACTGTCAATGCCGGATTGGCGATCGTCTCGCCAAACATCAGCTTTGTGTTCGGACGGAACGCAGCGTTTAACTCCTCCTCCGATGCGTCAGGAGACACGAAGGTTGCCGTGATCCCCATTTTGGCAAGCGTAACTGCAATGAGGTTGAAGGTTCCGCCGTAGATCGAGGATGATGCCACGATATGGTCTCCACTCTCACATATGTTGAATATGGCAAAAAAGTTCGCTGCCTGTCCGCTTGAGGTCAGCATTGCGGCTGTGCCGCCTTCCATTGCTGCGATCTTGGCTGCGACATGATCATTCGTCGGATTCTGCAGCCGTGTATAGAAATATCCGGATGCCTCAAGATCAAACAGTTTTCCCATGTCCTCACTGGTGCTGTATTTGAAAGTGGTAGACTGGATGATTGGAATCTGCCGCGGCTGTCCATTCTCCGGGGTATATCCTGCCTGTACACATTTTGTGCCTATTTTATAATCGTTCATTTTATTTTCCATGCCTTTCCGCAATCTGCCCTTCGTATCCGGCAGTCACATTATTATCAAACTGACCTGCGCCATGATCTCTGCTGCAGATCATCAGTATTATTACTGTAGCATTATAAGCGCCGTTTTTCAAGAATTGTTTTTCCTGTCTGCCCGGAAGTAAAACACTTGCAGAAGTATGCTATTTTCGATAGTATATAAGTATCAGATGTACGGATACAGGTTGAGTCAGAACAGGTAGTTGTCTGATCGATCCGGTAGATAAAAGGAGGCACCCTCATGACCGAACAGGAGATCAAGGATATTTTACAACAACAGAACCACTTTTTTTCCAGTGGCAAAACGATCCCGGCGGAATTCCGCCTGAAACAGTTAGAAAGTTTGAAGGAGGCTATGATCCGCCATGAAGCCGACCTCGCTGCGGCATTGAAGGAGGATCTTGGAAAGAGCCGGATGGAGAGCTATATGTGTGAGATCGGGCTGACGCTGTCAGAGCTTACCTGGATGCAGAAGCATCTCCGCAGCCTTATGCGCAGCAAACGTGTTTCCACCCCGGTCGCCCAATTTGCCGCAAAGAGCTTCCGCTCCCCTTCCCCTTACGGAACCGTGCTGATCATGAGCCCATGGAATTACCCGGTGTTACTGACACTCGATCCGCTGATCGATGCCATAGCAGCCGGGAATACTGCGGTCGTAAAACCAAGCGCCTACGCCCCTTGCACGTTCGATGTCATGAAAACCATGATCGAAGAATGTTTTCCGGCACATTATGTTGCAGTGGTCGATGGCGGCCGCGCAGAAAATCAGGCATTATTACAGCAGCGTTTTGACATGATTTTTTTCACCGGCGGAAAGACTGTCGGACGGGAGGTACTCCGCCATGCGGCTGAATATTTAACCCCTGTCACGTTAGAGCTTGGCGGAAAGAGCCCATGTATCGTTGACTCCACCGCTAAGATCCGGCTTGCCGCAAAGCGTATTGTCTTCGGCAAGT
>OHTG01001302.1_pt1 | contig 10339 bp, 8 predicted proteins | sample 1578761 | NCBI WGS metagenome assembly OHTG01 (sample SAMEA3879536, study PRJEB24766) | human gut metagenome | biome: human-associated habitat; feature: feces | place: USA | collected 1985/1987
GCGGTCTTTCTTGCCGAGGCCTTCTTCACTGCGGTTTTCTTTGCTGCAGCTGCTTTTTTAGGTGCAGCGGCTTTTTTAGACTCGTCGCCTGCGGAAGCCGGTTCCTCTTTTGCCGAAGACTTCTTAGTCGTTGTTTTCTTGGCAGCGGTCGCTTTCTTCGGTGCGGCGGAATCGTCCTTGGCTGCTTTGGCGCGAGTGCGTTTGACAGGTTTTTCTTCTGTTGCAGCTTTTTTGACTCTCGGTCTGCTGCTGGCCGTCATTGCCGGATCCTTGAAAGTAGGTGCACGAAGGATTTCGACGGGTTCTTTCGGTTCTTCGGGGACAGCTTCAACCACAGTTTCTTCCGTGACTTCCTCTTTCATCGGAATGCGCACGACAGGAGGAGGTGCCTTGGCATCTTCTTCGTTGATTTTCCAGAGAACTAAGAGTTCTTTCTGGGTTGGAGCTTTTCCGGTTTTGAGTCTTTCTCTTCTTGCTGCAACAGAGTCTCTGACGATTTTCTCAAGACTGTCCAACGGAATGCGATTAAGATCGATGAACTCAATGGCGCTTCTATCCTCAAGGACACCGGTGAGAAGAGACTTATAGTTTTCGAGAACGGACGGTTCGGCGATGAACAGAATCATTCTCTTTTCGGTGGATTCAAGAGCAAAGAGCGGCCCCTGGAGTTCATAGAAAGCCAAACCGTAACGCATGCTCTCTCTGACGCCACGCGCAGAGCGACGAATCATGCTGCAAACGCGGGCCATAGCGACACGTCTATCCGCCGGCAAATCTCTAAGATAGCCTCCTACGGTAGTTGCGGTAGGACTCATTAAATTTCCTCCAAAAACCAAAAACTTAGGCAAACTATCATTATATCCCAAAACAGGCTTTTATTCCTGCTTTTGGGGGTTAAATATACTGAAGTTTATTAAGTTTTCAATCTTAGGAGGACTTTTTCATTTCCAGAAAACGTATTCTGCAGAGAAAGGAACTTTCAGCAGCTTGCCCGCCTCAGACGGGGTGCATCCGCTGCTGTTGGGCATACCGCCTTCCGGTTTCAGGCGCTGAATGTATTTGACGCCGTTAAAAACTCCGGTGCCGGGGTCGGAGACGGCTTTCATCAGTGCGTACTTGTTGTCTTTTTGAGGATTCGCAGGGTCGGCCCAAGCGATGATGTGGGAGGAAATGATTCGCGAGCCGTCTTTGTACTCGAAAGCGCTCATCGGGCCGGAAAGTTCGGCAACGGCTTCACCGCTCTTGTCCTTAAGCTTGGCCTGAGGCTGTTCGAAGCGCCAGTAGGTGCCTTTAGCATCGGCGGCGCAGCGGAAAATCTGGATGCCGCTTCCTTCCAGTGTGAGGAAAGCCTGTCCGGACGGAGGCGTCAGCTTTTCCATAGAAGGCTGTTTGCTTGTGTTCAGCGCCGTGTTAATCGAACTGCAGCCGGCAAGCGCCAGTGCAGAGGCGGCCAAGAGAGCGAAGGATAATCTGTTTTTCACGATCTTCTCCTGTAAAGAGAGTTTCACTGTAATGCAATCGACTAGGGCTCTTTGTCGCCGTTACCCTTATTAGGATCCGCAGTTGTAACAGAAGTGAAATGGCGGGAAGCGATAAAGGCGGCTAAGGCGAGGACTAAAGCGCAGATAAAGTAAGGCAGGCCGCCGAGCATTGATCCCGGGCTCTGCGCCGCCGTATGGACTAAAAGAGGCGTCCCGAGCAGAGGCGCGGCGACTCCCATCAAACTGTTTACAGACGAGATGGTTCCCATGGCCTCCCCCTGTTCGGATGCCGGGACGGAATGAGAGACGATGGAATTCAGCGTCGGCGGAACGGCAATGGACAGGAAATTGCAAAGCATCACCAAGTAAGTCAGGGGGCCGTAAGTGACCAGTCCGAAGCAGAGGTAGGCTAGAGCCCCGGAGCCGAGTCCGTAGAGGATCAGTTTTTGTTCGCCGAATAATTTTAAAAGCTTTTTGAGCAGGAAGCCCTGGACGACTGCGGTAACGAGACCCATGACGACCAAAGAAAGTCCGATGTTAAACGGCGTCCAATGGAAGCGGAAATTTGTAAAAAGCGTCCAGGTCGAATGCAGCATCGACTGAGCGAACCCGCTAAGAGCAATGACTGCGATCAGGGCGCCGATGTATTTGAACTTTGTCAAACGGGCAAGTGAGGAAAGCGGGTTGAGGGTTTTGAAATTGATTGCCCGATGCTCTCTTGTTTTTAAAGATTCAGGAAGGACAAAAATCCCGTAGAGAAAATTGAGCAGAGAGAGACAACCTGCGATAAAGAACGGCAGACGAACGTCGTTTTCGCCGAGTATTCCGCCGAGGGCAGGACCGAGAATGAAACCGATGCCGAAGCAGGCCCCGAGTTTGCCGAAGGCGGCAGCGCGGTGCGCCTTATCAGTCACGTCGGAAATGTAGGCTTGAGCAACGGCGATGTTTCCGGCGAACATGCCGCCCAAGATTCTTGAAAATAAAATGACGGGCAGCGACTGCGAAAGCGCCGGCACGAGGAACATAATTCCCAAACCGAAAATTCCGAGCAGCAAAACGGGTCTGCGTCCGTAACGATCGGAAAGGGCTCCCAAAGTAGGAGCAAAGCAAAACTGCATCAGTCCATAGGCGACCAGCATTGCACCCAGCCACCATGCCTGCGCAGACTGTGATCCTGCCAAATCGCCGACTAATTGCGGCAGAACCGGGATGATCAAGCCAATGCCGAGGATGTCCAAAAGGACGCAAATCAGGATAAACGGCACTCCTGCCGCAGTGTTTTTCATGTGGAAGTAAGGTGTTTGATCGTTTCGTTACAGGTGGAAAAAATTACCACGTTTTCAAGATAGCTGAAAAAAATCGGTAAACTGAGGCCGTATTGGAAATTACTTCTTACAAATCTCATGAAAAGAACTATCCCTTTTTTAATCACGCTTATTAAACAAGGATCATTGGTCAAGCAGATCATTGCCGGTTTGGTTTTGGGCATATTGGTCGCCCTGGCTTTCCCGGGATTTGCACAGGGCTGCGGAGTACTTGGCTCCTTTTTCGTCAGCGCCTTGAAAGCCGTGGCTCCGGTCTTGGTTTTTGTTTTGGTCGCCGCCTCCATTGCGAATCAGGAGAGCACCACGAATACGGCCATGAAAGACGTTATCGTTCTTTATTTGGTCGGTACATTCCTGGCAGCCTTAGTGGCGGTATTTGCAAGTTTCCTGTTCCCGACGCAGATCGCACTCATTGATACGAAGGATGCATTATCAGCGCCCGGCGGCATCGGCGAAGTTGTGAAGAATCTGATCTTCAACATCGTTGATAATCCGGTCAAAGCAATTGCCAACGCGAACTACATCGGTATTTTGGCTTGGTCTATCAGCTTGGGCGTTGCTCTTCGCTATGCTTCCGACGAGACTAAACGCATTGTGACGGATCTTACTGCTAGCGTTGAATACGTCGTTCGCTTCGTCATTCGCCTTGCACCTATCGGTGTTTTCGGGTTGGTTGCCGAAGTCGTAGCTACCACCGGTTTGGCCGGCATGATGAGTTATGTCCGCCTTCTGGCCGTGCTGATCGGCTGCATGATTTTCATTGCTTTGATCGTCAATCCGCTTTTGGTCTTCCTCTACACCCACAAGAATCCCTATCCTTTGGTTTGGGCTTGCCTGAGAGAAAGCGGTGTGACAGCCTTCTTCACACGTTCTTCTGCTGCGAACATTCCTGTGAACATGAACCTCTGCCGTAAGCTCGGTTTAGACGAAAAACTCTATTCGCTGTCTATTCCTATCGGCGCCACCATCAACATGGGCGGAGCCGCAGTGACGATTACCGTTCTGACGCTGTCTGCTTACACGTTAGGTGTTCAGGTCGATGTTTTGACGGCACTGCTTCTTTCCGTTGTTGCAGCGGTTTGCGCTTGCGGTGCTTCCGGCGTTCCCGGCGGCTCGCTCCTGCTGATTCCGCTCGCCTGCGGACTGTTCGGTATTGACCAGAACGTCGCTATGCAGGTGGTGGCTGTCGGTTTTGTGATCGGTGTACTGCAGGATTCTGCCGAGACCGCATTGAACTCTTCGACGGACGTTGTCTTTTCGGTCGCTGCTTTCGAGCATCATCGCCGCAAATCACAGAGCCACGTCTAACGGTCAATTGAACCGCTAACAAAAAACCTTCCGACTGAAATATTGCAGAAGTTAGGGTATCTAGCAGAGGCCGGCCTCTGAACTTAAGGCGGCCTCCCTAGAATTCTGTTTCTTCTTCGTCATCGTAATCCTGTTCCTTTTCCGGCTCAGCGTCAGGAACAGGAACCCCGAGAGCTTCAAATAACTTCCTTCTTTTCCCTGCGATTTCTCCGAAGTAATAGCCTCCGCAGAATTTGGTCTGCATCACATTGTTCAAGGAGTCCAGAACTCTGCAGTCTCCGTCATAAACCATCGGCAAGGCGGTGTTCTTTTTGCACTCCTCACTGTATTTTCTCAGTCTCGTTCTGACGATCATTGCAATAGAGGTCGCTAAGAACTGCACAAACGTTTTACCTGTTAATGACTCGTTATCCGAGACTCGATTTCGAGAGCAGCCCAATCGGGATTTGAGCGTTTTAAATGTATCTTCAACGATCCAGCGTTCCTGGTAAGCGCACCAAGCTTTTCCGGCATCGGATATTTCGTCGCTCACGAGCACCCGGTAGCCTTTGTAGCGGAGCTTTTGATCCACTTTTTTATTGTCGATGCTGTAGCTGACGGCATCGTCTTGCTCATGTTTTTCAAACACTTCTTCTAATAAAGTTTGTTCGTTTTCATCGAGCGCCTTTCCGTTGGCTAACTTTTCCCGGACGCGATCGATTCTCTCGAACAGCCCTTGTCTGGCGTTCTCAGCAATTTGTCGATCGAAGTAGATGTGCCAGTAAAGCTCCTCGCTCTCCTGCGTCTTTTTTGTGGATTTCTGATTTTTTACAGGACTAGGCTCGTAAATCCAATTGATTTTCTTTGTCACCTGGAAGACCTGGGTATACCAATCCCTCCGGTTTAAGTCCTGCAGATTGAGCCTTTCTTCATCAATGAGTTCTTGAGTAAGACTGCCGGAGATCCCGCATTTCATATTGAACAGGAACCCGACTTTATTTCTCAGGCAGTCATTGATATTTTTTGTGCCGCTGTAGCCGCGGTCAGACACAAGGACGACATTTTGGATGCCTAGTCGGGAGTTATCAGCGATAACTCGTCTGACAGTTTGTACATCCGGAACGTTTCCATCGTAGGTTCGATAGAAGATGGGCAGCCCGCTTTTGGACTCAACCAACATCAGCAGATTAATTTGAGGAAGGTTGTCCTCGTCCTTATTCCTGCCTCTTTCTACGTTTGGCAGTTTATTAGCGTAGCTGGAAATGGAAGTCGAGTCTAAAGCCAATGTCAGTTTGTCATCGTCCCCAACTTTTTTCTTCTGTTCTATTAAGCCTTCCTGTACAGCTGAGAAGTAATTTTCTATCTGTTGTTTTTTGATTTTCCTAAAAATCCTGCCTATTGAGGAGGGATGCAAAGGCGCTCCCCACGGCAGGCGAGTTGCCTCGGCAAAGGTCGGATATTTAGAAATATTGTTGTCTTGGTTAAGGATTATGAAGTACGCAATCGATAAAACTTTTAGATAGTCCCGGCGCTGAGGAAAGGCTGTTTTGAGAGCTTCTCCAATGGGAGATTGAACAACGAGCTGATCCAGTGCCCAGGTAGCTCCCGCGTGCAGTTGTTTGACTTCCATTGCCTGAGAAAGCGTAAAGCCGCCTTCGTTCATGGGAGTAAAGACATAATCTTTACCTTTGCGTTCACAGATAAAGTCCCTTAATTCCGGGCGCTCAGCTAAAAAATGGTCATCCCATCGGATTCTTCCCTCTTTCTCGCCTGAGGTGACAGTGCCGACTTTCTTGAAGCTGGCGCGGTAACTTCTCTTTTTCTCCGGGTCCCATTTGTTCTTGTAGGTGTAAACGTAGAAAGCCGAAGGGCTCTTTTTAATGATGAGCGGAGGAAGCTGGGGCGTTTTCATGATTAAAATAGATTATCCAGTTAGGTAATCTAGTATAACATAAAAAATCCTTTTACTCCACTGAAATAAAAGGATTTTTTTTGATTTTTAAACTTTTAGTGCTCTAGTTTTGCAATTTTTCAGTTCCGAGGTGATTTTCCTTCGGAAGGTTTTTTAATGCCGAAAATTTATGCGGCTACGCGCTTCGATAAGGAAAGGAGCGAGTCTGTTACCGCCAGCCAAGGACTCGAGACATCAAGCAGTTTACGATCGATTGCGCGGAGCGCCGGTTCCGCCTGTTTAATCCAAGACAGGGCTTCGTTGTAAGACACGGTAGACAGGAATTCCAGAATTGCGGGCAGGAAGTGCGGAACGTCTTTTTCGGAAAAGTCTTGTCCGTGCTCGTGGTAGAGATTTTCCAGCAGTTTAAGAGCTTCTGCCGATTCATGATTTTGCTGCGTCAGATCAAGCGTCTTGTAATCTTCCTCAAAAGAAGCCAGATAGATGTTCTGAAGGGCAGACATCGGAGCTGCCGACAAAGCCACGGTGAATGTTTTCAGATTTTCCTTCGTGTGGGGGTCTAAACGACGCGAGTTTTGCAAAATATGATCAATTTTGTTCAGCTCGTTTAATGTCTGATGCCTCGGGTAGACCAATAATCTCGCAAGCGCGCTAAGTTCTGTTGTCATCTGAAAACTCGATAATGGGAAAACACCCTGTGTCACATGCGAGCATGATAAAACAAAATCTAGGGAAAACAATTAAGTAGCAACCATTATTGCCCGTTTTGGCAAAGCTTCTGAAAGATTTGTGCCTCTCGGAGCCTCAACGGATGTGATAACCTCGCGCCATGCCGAAGGAAACAAAAGTTACTCAAAAATGCCGAGAGACGCTTAAATCGGTTTTCGGTCATGAAGATTACCGCGAAGGGCAGGAGGCGATTATCGAAGCGCTCCTGGAAGGAAGAGACGTGCTGGCCCTTCTGCCTACGGGCGCGGGAAAGAGTTTGTGTTTCCAGCTGCCGGCATTGGTTAAGAACGGCATGGCCGTCGTCTTTGAGCCGCTGATCTCTCTTATGAAGGACCAAGTGGATGCGCTGAAAAAGAAAAACGTGGCGGCCGCCTACTTAAGCTCAAACATGGAATGGGATGAAATTTCTTCCACGGTAGAGCTAATACGAGACGAGAAGATCAAGATTCTTTATGTCTCTCCGGAGCGCCTTTCCAATCCCTCTTTTTGCCGTCTTCTGGAGGACAGCTGCGTTTCTTTGTTTGCTTATGACGAAGCGCATTGCGTTTCGAGCTGGGGGCATGACTTTCGGCCTGAGTATCGGCTTCTAAGTGCATTAAAAGAACGTTTTCCTTCGGTTCCAAGAATTGCCCTTACAGCCACTGCCGACGCTATTAGTTCGCGAGATATCTGCGAAAAATTGCTCGTAGAACCTTATGTGCATGCCATGAGCCTGGAGAGAAAAAATCTCCGAATTACTGTGGTCCGCAGAAAGCGAGGCAATGAACAGCTGCTAGCCTTCATAAAAGAAAAGCACGCCGGAGAAAGCGGTATCGTTTACACGAGCTCCCGAGCTAAAGCGGAGACGATTTGCGCCTTTCTGGCAGCGGAAGGAATTAATTGCCTTTGCTATCACGCCGGACTGAGCCGGGAGCAACGAGAGCTGAGTCAGACCCGTTTCCTGCATGAAAAGGACGCGGTGATTGTGGCGACGATTGCTTTTGGCATGGGTATCGATAAGGCGGATGTCCGTTTCGTAGCGCATACTTCTCTGCCTAAAAGCATCGAGAATTACGTCCAGGAAATCGGAAGGGCCGGGCGAGACGGTCAAAAGGCAGAAGCATGGCTTTGTTTTAGCGGAGGCGATGCGTTCTTTCAGAAGAAACGCATTGCAGAAAGTGACGCCGAGGATTGGTATAAGAACATCTCCGAGGTGAAGCAGGACGTGATGCAGGGCTACGCCGAAAGCACGGAGTGTCGAAGAAATCTCCTTTTGGCTTACTTCGGAGAAGAAACAAAGGAGGCCTGCGGACAATGCGACAACTGTCTTGCCTCCGAGAAAAGCTGGGATGCCTCTACGGCCGTAAAAAAATTCCTCTCTACGGTGTGGCGGTCCTACGAGAAATCGAAGCTTTACCTGAATGCCGCACAAGTGATAGAGATTCTGCACGGTATCGAAACTCCGTTTATTTGGCAGCATGATTTTCAGGAACTTAGTACATGGAAAATCGGGACGGAGTTTTCAGAAAGCCAGCTGCGGGCGGTTTATCGGTACCTGCTTTTGAAAGAAGCTGTGGGCGTGGAATTCTCTTCTTACAACGGCCTCTTTTTAACGGATAAAAGCCGCCGCTTCCTGAGCTCGTTGGCTCCCGTTTTTCTTTCCGAACACGGATCTGGACAAAGAAAAAGCCGAAACTATTGATTTCGGCTTGAGCGTGTTAAGCGTTACGTCAGTTTAAGCACTTCACTTGTTTTCGTCTGTTTTGTTGACGGTCGGAACCGCGTTCGGAGACTTTTCAGAGACCGGTCGGTTTTCGGCCTTCGACGTTCCGGCGGTGCCAGAGCGCGGTTTTTGCTTACGGGAAGCCAAAATCTTATCGAAGAGCCAGTTCGGGATGAGGCGAAGAATTTTTGACAGAACGCCCATTTCCCATGGAATCGTGGCGTACTTTTTGCCGACCATGATTACCTTGACGGCTTCTTTGGCGAATGCTTCCGGCTCCATAATGAAAGGCATCTTGTAAGGATTATGGGCGGTTAAAGGCGTTTTAACGAATCCCGGAGAGATCGTTACGACTTTGACGCCGTATTTCTGCATTTCAACACGAAGGCTTTCGCAGTACGTGATCGCGGCGGATTTGCTGGCGCAATAAGCTTCGCTTCCCGGAAGACCGCGAATACCGGCGACACTGGCAATTCCGACCAGAGTTCCGCGTTTACGCTTGATCATCGGATCGATAAACGCATGGAAAGTAGATGCCATTGCGAATACGTTGGTATCAAAGACTTTGTCAAAGACGTCTAAGTCTTCTCGGTATTGTGTTTTTACACCGACGGAAATACCGGCACAGGCAACCGCAATATCGACTCCACCGCAGGCCTCATCGAACTTACGGGCTTCTTCGATTAAACGATCACGATCCGTAACGTCGCAGACGATCGCCGTATGCAGTTCAGGATTCGGAAGTTCTGCGATCAACTCTTTGAGCTTGTCTTCACGTCTGGCAACAAGACCAAGCGTGGCGCCGTTTGCTGCAAATTCTTTTGCTAGGGCTTGTCCGATGCCGCTTGATGCTCCAGTCAGGAAAATGTTCATTTGTTACTCCGCGGCCGGACATTCTGTGCCCGGCGGATAGATATTCTTAATGGAGATAATCATACACAGCTTATCGCGGGCGGCGAATACCGTCGTCTAAAGAAGCTGCAGAGAACAGAAAAAGGAGGCGAACCTCCTTTGGACCGAAGCCGATTATTTCTTCGCGGCTCGTTCTTTTTCGATCAGGTAATTCATTACCTGAATTGCACCTTCTCGAGTGCCGACCATGTGCGGGGCAGTGATGTACTTTCCGTTGACGGCGTTGGCGGGCGTACCGTCGATTTCATAGGCCTGCCAAGTTTTGAAAGCGCGGTCATTTTTGACTTTGGTCGAGAAAGAGTTGGCGTTCTTGAGGAACTCTTCTTTGTTCAGGCCGTTCTGTGCAAAGAAATCCGCGATGCTGTTGAGGTCGGGGAATTCTTTTCTTTCCTTGATGACGGCATTAAACAGCATCTCATGGTAGGGATGCAGTTTGTGCATTGCTTCCAAGGCGTAGTAAGTCTTAGTGAAGTGGAAGCTCTTTGGAGTCCAGGCAACAGGAATCTGACGGAAAACGACGTCATCCGGGAGCTTTTCGCTCCAAGGCAGGACATCTTTCTCATAGGTATAGCAGTGAGGGCAGGTGTAAGCGAAGAAAGTTAAGACTTCAATCTTGTTTTCAAAACCGTGTAGTCCTGCCCGGCGACCGGATTTTCGGCTGAAGCGTATCCGACGACCGGAAGTAAAAGACAAGCGGACAACAAAATTCTTCGAAGCATAAGTTTTGACCTACTAATACGAAAGAACCGGAGGGAGGATCTCCCTTCGGTTCGGTGAATAAAAAATTACTTAACGCGCCCGACAGTCGCCGTAATGGAGTTGGCCTGAAGCTTGGACTTGACGTCGTTGGCTTCCTGGGCGGTTCCGTACGGTCCGAGACGAACGCGATAAAGGGTTTTTGCCCCGTCGGTTCTGGGAATCACTCGAGCTTCAAACCCTAAGAATCCGAGCTCGGCTCTTCGGGCTTCAGCGTCGACCTGAGTGCTGAAGG
>OHTG01001314.1_pt1 | contig 10208 bp, 8 predicted proteins | sample 1578761 | NCBI WGS metagenome assembly OHTG01 (sample SAMEA3879536, study PRJEB24766) | human gut metagenome | biome: human-associated habitat; feature: feces | place: USA | collected 1985/1987
GCTCAGTCGGTAGAGCGCATCCTTGGTAAGGATGAGGTCACCAGTTCGAATCTGGTCAGCAGCTCCAAAATGTGTTGATGAAAGATGCAACGCAGAAAACGCCGCACAAAAGTGCGGCGTTTTCACATATAATGCGCCACTTTTAGAATGAAAAAGTTGCAAAAACTCGATTTTTCAAAATTTCAGTTTTGCCCAGCGAGAGGCGACATTTTGAAGATGCGCCCTGCCAGATTTGTGGTCTGGTGTGGTTCGAACACCGAGGCTTAAAAAAGAATAAAGAATAAGAAGGCAGGCCGCCGTTCGGCTCCCTATGTGGGAGCGGACGGCGGCCTTTTTCGTCTCATTGGTGCTTATGTTGCTTTCGCTTCGTTTGTCTATCATTCCTTGGTGGTGTTGGTAATAGCTTTTACTGGACCTTTCGGGTATGCTTGCGTTACAAAAAACGAGGAGGTATCCGAGAATGGCAACCACTAAAAACTTGTGTGCTCAGATCCCCATCGACCTGCATGAGCGGGTCAGCGATGAACGGGAACGGCTGGGCCAGACCACCAGCGAGTACATCGCCAACCTCATCCAAGACTATTACAACATGATGGAAAATCAGAAAGGCGGCATTCAAATGACTGAAAAAGGCAGAACCATGGCATTCCAGATTCCCGAAGAACTCTTCCAGCGCATCAAGCGTCACTTGGAGCGCGAGACGCTCCGCAACGGCAAAAAGCTCACCCAGCGAGACTTCGTGCTGAACCTGATCACGCAGGCGCTGGACGAAGCGGACGCTGAGAACACCGCAGAGCAGAACGCCCCCACTGAGGCCCCTGCCGAGGCCCGTGTGGCCGACGTGACCGCTCCAGCGGACACGGACACCCCCAACGAAGATAACGCTGTGTAGGCCAACGTTAAAGCCCAAACAAAAGAACACGATTTAGGGAAAGCCACCCAGGGCATCCGAATATATCGGATGCCCTGGGTGGCTTTTTGCGTTTCATCAGAAAGGAGGCACACATTATGGCAAGCGAGATCAGAAATCGCTTCACAGACACAGAAATGCAGATCGCCAGAGAAACGGACCTGCCGGAGCTGCTCTCCCACCTCGGCTATCAGGTGAAGCGCGTGGGACGCTTCCATACTACCGCGGAGATGGACAGCCTGCGGATCAAGGACCGCCGCAAGTGGTTTCGGTACTCGCAGAATACCGGCGGGGACGCCATTACCTTTTTGCAGCAATTCTGCGGCAAGAGCTTTTCGGAGGCTGTGGAGTACCTGCTGGCCTTTCACGGCAGGGCCAGAGACTCTCCCGCCAAAGCGGTGCCTTCCATCAAACGTGACGAGGTGCAAAAGCCATTTGCCCTGCCGCCCCGCAATGCAGATGACCGCAGGGTCTTCGCCTATCTCCGTAAGCGAGGTATCGCAGCCCAGGTGATCCGGCAGTTTCTGAATGCTGGGCTGCTGTATGAGGATGCGGTACATCATAACTGCGTCTTCGTCGGCAGGAATGAATCCGGACAGGCAAAGTACGCGGGGCTGCGTGGTACCTATGATCTGGACAGCCCCGGCTTCAAGGGAGACGCAACCGGCAGCGACAAAAACACAGGCTTCTCCCTCCCGCACGATCCGCGCTCAGATCTGGTGCTTGTCTTTGAGGCGCCCATTGACCTGATGAGTTACCTCACGCTCCACAGAGACACAACCAACGCCCTTGCTCTGTGCGGACTCTATGACGGCGCACTGCAGACCTATTTGCAGGCGCATCCGGAGATCCGCCGTATTGCGCTGTGTCTGGACGCGGACGAGCCTGGGCAGAAAGCCGCCCAGCAATTACAGGAAAAGTATCAGTTACAGGGGTATGCCGTTACCGTGGAGAAACCGCGCTGCGGCAAGGATTGGAACGAGTATCTGCAAAAACGGCTTTGCAGCCGGGAAAGGGGGCGATAGTCAAAAGAACATTGTTTTCAACGCGGATAAAAAACAAAAAATATAAGGAGGACCTATGAATCTGAAAAAGAACCATTATTCCCGCAGAGCGCTGGCGCTGCTTCTGACGCTGGTCATGTGCGTGGGCATGATCCCCACCGCTTTTGCCGCCCAGCAGAACAGTTACCACGACCCCGCCGAGCACTGGATGCAGGCGTCCGGCCGTACCAATGAGCTGGACGCCAACAGTGTTGTGACCCGCGAGACCTTCAAGTGCGGTGAGTGCGGCAAAGCCACATCTTTTGAGGTGTTCCGCGTTCCCGAATATACCCGCAATGGCCAGCCGGCACTTAGCCGCAATGTGAAATATTCGGACGGCACGATGGTAGATGGTGTCGGTAAGGGTGATACCATGGACGGCATCCCCGGCAAGGACGCTACCTATACCGGATATCACTACACCAAAGCCGTCTGTGAAACCTGCGGCGGCATCAACACAAATATGAGCAAAAGCGAGTACGGCTATCTGAAAAATGTCTACTGGCTGTATGACTGTGCCGCCGCATTTACGCAGGAACTGGACGAAACCGTTTCCTATGAGTACACGGACGATACCTATCACACTGTCACCACCAAGGGCGGCACCTACTGCGCATTCTGCTACGGTACCAATCATACGGTCAGTCGCAAGCTGGAGCGCCACAGCATGGTGACGGAAGTTCTGCCCCAGCCGGCAAACGGACGCTTCGCTACGGTAGAGAAATGCAGCCTGTGCGACTACGCCCGCTATGACTACACGGCGGCAAAGGCAGTCATTGCAGACTATTACGGCGTGGTGGACGGCAAGCCCCACACCATCACGGTCAGCGACCTCTCCGAAGCCGGTGTCCGCACCTCTATCCGCTACGGCAACAGCGCAGACAGCTGTACCATGACCTCGGCTCCCAACTACACCGAAGCCGGTCAGTACATGGTCTACTACGAGATCACCTACACCTACAAGGGCAAAGAAATGACCGAGAACGGCGTGGCAAAAGTCTGGCTCCGTGACGAATCCACCAAGGATGACGGCTCTTGTGCCTGCGGCTGCGGCGATCCCAACTGCGGCTGCCAGAACAAGAATTGCAATGGAAATTGCTGCACCGACAAGGGCTGTGGTGAAAACCACAAGTATATTCTGCTGGACAGCACCAAGGCCGGCTGCACCAGCCTCGGCTATGACCGCTACCTCTGCACGGAGTGCGGCAAGATCGAAAAGCGCGACTATGTGGACTCCCTCGGTCACGCATGGCAGAGCATCGTCATCCGCGACGCCACCTGCGAAACGGATGGCAAGCTGCTGGAACTGTGCTCCCGCTGCGGACAGATGAAGCAGACCGCCACGCCCAAGGGCGAACACAGCTATGAGGTCTATACCGTGGCTGCCACCTGTACCAGCCCCGGTTATACCGTCCGCGAGTGCTCCGTCTGTGGGGATCGTCACATTGAGGACATCACGGCGGCGCTGCCTCACAATTACGAATCCCATGTCATCGCCGCTACCTGCGAAAACGGCGGCAAGACCATCCACCGCTGTGACGGCTGCGGCAGCAGCTTCGTCACAGACTACACCGACGCGCTTGGTCATAGCTGGGATAAGGGAACCCTTGTTACCAACGCCACCTGCACCGGCGAGGGCGTCATGGAATACCGCTGCACCCGCTGTGGCTACCACCGTCTGGATGCTGACCCCGCGGATGGCCACATCCCCGGCGCTCCTGCTACCTGCACGGAACCCCAGCTCTGCACCCGCTGCGGCGCGGTGCTGAAAAATGCGCTGGGACACGATTACAAGTCCGAAGTGACTGCTCCCACCTGCACCGAGATGGGTTACACCACCAACACCTGCGCCCGCTGTGGCGACAGCAACAAGAGCAACTACACCGAGCCTGCCGGTCATAAGCCCGGCGACTGGATCATCGACAAGGAGCCTACCACCGATTCCGAGGGCAGCAAGCACAAGGAGTGTACCGTGTGCGGTGAAAAGCTGGAGACGCAGCCCATTGAAAAGATCTACAACAGCGCCACCACGGACAGTAAGGGTGAAGCCGTTGTAGGCGGCTACCTTGTGACCGTCACCGATACCGACACCAAAAATCCTGTGGCAAACGCCGCAGTTGCGCTCCACAAGGATAACAGCATCTCCATCCGCCTGCCCAATAGCCGCCTGCTGGACTACGCAGACCAGACGACCGTGACCGTGCAGCTTGTCAAGGACAAGTCCGCTGTGCCGGACATGAGCATTGCTGTCACGGACAAGAACGACAACTATGCCGCAGACATAACGAACAAGGTAGGTCAGATCACCGTCCCCACCGGCAGCGGTAAGACCAACGAGGACGGCAAGGTCACTACTGGCTATGAGGACGCGGACGGCGACCGCTGGACGCTGACCGTCAAGGTCATCCGCACGGACACGAAGCGCCCCATCTCCGGCAGTGCAGTGTCCATCGGCAAGACCGGCAATATCACGGTGAAGCTGCCGGACGGCACAGATCTGGACGCCAAGCATCAGGTGACGGTCATCGTGACCGACCACAGGAAGGCTCCCCAGCAGGGCAAAAATGTTACGGTCAAGGGTGATCTCGGCCAGTCTGCCGCAGGCAAGACCGACAAAAACGGTGAGCTGACCGTCCCCGAAGTGGAGCAGACCGAGCGCCACGGCGTTTACATCGTCGGCTACACGGACGGCACCTTTGGCCCCAGCCGCAGCATGACCCGCAGTGAAGCCGCCGCGATCTTCGCCCGCCTGCTGGCGGAGAAGAACGGTGACACCATTTCCACGGCGGCAAATACCAAATTTGCGGACATTCCTGCCCACGCCTGGTATAGCGGCTATGTGAAGTATCTGTGCAACAACGGCATTACCTATGGTAAGAGCAAGACCATCTTTGCCCCCAACGATGCCATTACCCGTGCTGAGTTTACCACGATGGCTGTCCGTTTCTTTGATGTGTACGGCGACGGCGACGCTGAGATCATGGAGCAGTTCAGCGGCTTCAATGATGTTTCTTCCGGCTATTGGGCGGCAGAATACATCAAGTACGCCGCGCTCCACGGCTGGATTAACGGCTACGGGGACGGCTCGTTCCACGCAGAGCGCGAGATCAACCGCGCTGAGGTCGTCACCATTGTCAACCGCCTGCTGGGACGCGAAGCGGATGAGGACTACATTGCGGACAACCTCCGCAAGCTGAACACCTTCCCGGATGTGAGCCGCAAGCATTGGGCGTATTACGCAGTCATGGAAGCCGCCAACGCCCATACCGCCATTCTGGGTGACAGCGAAAGCTGGGGCAAGTAAACACCCTGCCACCCTCCCGATGCCGGGAGGGTGGCTTTTCTAACATCAAACATCATAATTAAAAAGGAGAAATGAACCATGCTGAAAATCACTGCCATTGGCAATCTGACCCACGATGTGGAACTGAAGATGAACGAGAATACCGGCAAACCCTACGCCATCCTGCGTATCGCTTCGGACCGCCGCTATAAGGATAAGGACGGCAACAAGCTCACCGATTTTATCTCCATCAAGGTGCGCGGTCCTCTGGCCGAGCGCTGCGCGGCGTTTGCGTGGAAGGGCTGTAAGCTGGTAGCCACCGGCGATTTCGAGACCATCACCTTCGCGGACGATCCCCAGCGCCAGCCCGGTTTCCTCATCAAAGCCAGCGATGTGGAATTCCTGTCTCCCCGCAAGGCGGAGGACGCGGCACAGGCGGTGGAGGATATGTCCGCCAGTGAGGACGCCGCCTGATGAAAAACACCGGGATCACATACACCAGCGCAGAGCGCAGTCCTGTGATCCTGCCGGAGATGGCCGAACTGCTCCCGCCTTTGAGCGCGGAGCAGTCTGCCGCTCTGGAAGAGGATCTGCTGCGAAACGGCTGTTACTCCCCCATCATCGTCAATGAGGACATGGTGATCGTGGACGGGCATAACCGTCAGTCGCTGTGTGAAAAGCATGGCCTGCCCTATACGATGGCGGTATTTTCCTTTGAGGATCTGCTGGAAGCCAAGCAGTGGGCGCTGGACACGCAGAAAAATCGCAGAAATCTGGAAAAGTGGGAGCTGGGCAAGATCGCCCTGAAGCTAAAACCAGAGATTGAAGCCAAGGCCAGAGCAAATCAGTCTGCTGCCGGTGGTGACAAGTTCTCTGAAAAACCGCTTTCGGCAACATTGCCGGAACCGGTTTCCGCTGTCGATACCAGAAAGGAACTGGCAGAGGCGGTCGGCTTGGGTGAGCGCACCATGGGCAAGGTCATGCAGATCGATGAGAACGCCCCGGAGGTCATCAAGGAGGCTCTGGATAAGAAGGAACTGTCCATCAACAAGGGTTATGACCTGACCCGGCAGCTTCAGGACCTTCCGGAAGAGCAGCGGGAGCAGGCGGCCGCCGAAGCGCTGGAATACGAAAAAGCGAAAAAAGAACTGAAAAAGCAGGATGCCGAGATCGACCGGAAAGGAAAGATCGCGGCGCTTTTCTGCAAAGCGTATGAAAAAGCCGTCCTGCTGACACCGTCCGAGGAAAATGTCCGCTGCTGGACGGACGGGACGCGGATGACCCCGGAGGAAATGCGGGATACCGTGAAGGAATCCCGTGAGCTGGCGGAGGTGTTCCGGACGATTGCGGATATCATCGAGCAGAAGATCCTGCCCGCGGATTGGAGGTGTGCCGATGCAGAAAGCGAAGAAAACGATGCCCAGCCGGACGGGAATCCCGCCTGACGCGCAGGCGGAGATTTTGCAAAAGCTGTCCGCCGAGACGAAGATCACTTCCTGTGAGATCGCGGAGATCTTGAAAAAGCATGATGTCTGCGGAGATATGGACGCGCTCCAGGACGCCTACCGGAAACGGCTGGGACAGCGTCTCCTGTCCGGCATCCGGGACGAGAACGGCAAGCGGGAAATCCTCTCCACCAGCGGCGGCGAGTATGTCATCGTAGACTGCTGCAATGACCCGCAGAAGCTGAAAGCCATCCAGCGCCGCATTCAGGCGCAGATGAATGGGCTGGATGTGTCTGCTGGGAAGGTGCATGGTCGCGTTCACTTTTTAGAGCGTTTTATGGGCTGGGTAAGAAAGGAGCGGTCAGATGGAGCGGCATGAGGAAATGCTGTCCCCGGAGGAACAGTACGCGCAGCTTGCGCCGACGCTGGACGCAGACGGTTTCTCGCTGTATGCCGCCGCGGAAGAAGTCACCGGGCTCAAGGTCTATGAGGAATTTCCCTATGAGGATAACCATGGAATGTTTGAGATGGCAGACGGACACACGCTGCTGCGGTATCTGGAAGCGGCATACTTTGGGACCGTTACCTGGGAGATCGTCCCCGGCACGCCCTATGAGCGGGCGATTCTCGGTGAAGTGGATAAGACCACACTGGAGTATCGCGCATTTTATCAAAAGATCTGCGCGGGTGCGGCAGCGCACATCAAAAAACGTATTGGGAAGGAGATGAAGAATGTGAAGGAACCGATCTCAGAGATCAACAAAGAATCCTTTTGGGACCTGATCCATGATGCAAAAATCGCCTGCGGACAGGATATGGACGTCATGCTGGCCTATCTGAAAGACCGGCTGGTTTCTATGGGCCCCACGCAGGCACAGAATTTCCACGACATCATCCACGCCTATGAAGATCTCGCGGACAAGTTCGGCTTGTGGGATGTGGCAGGGATCATGAAGGAATACGGCTGCAGCGATGACGGTTTTATCGATTTTCGCGCCTGGCTCATCGCGCAGGGGCGCGAGGTCTATTTTGCCGCGCTGGCAGACCCGGACAGCCTTGCAGATGTCGTTCCCTACGGCGATTGCTGCTTTGAGCAGTTGAGCTATGTCGGGGACTATGCCTACGAGCAGCTCACTGGGAAAAGCGCCTATGATCAGACAGATTGGAGCGCATATGAAGCTCTTTTGATGAAGCTGGAACAGGATATCGTCTATAAGGACGGCATCGAGTTTCCCAGAGAGGGTGCGGATCTGAAGAAATATCTGCCCCGGCTCTGCGCGAAGCATCCGGAGTGGGACGGTCAAACGCGCTGGAATCTGCAGCTGAAGGAGATCCGGGATCTGATCCATGCTGGAAAGGACTATGACCGACGCCAGACATCAAATAAGAAGAAACGCAGCCGTGGAGGTGAGGCAAGATGAGCGAGTCCATGATTGTTGGTGTTGACCACGGCTATGCCGCTATGAAAACGGCCCATTTCTCGTTCCCCTCCGGTCTGGTGGCGTATGAGCATGAGCCATATACGCTGAAGGACGTGCTGGAATACGGCGGAAAATTCTATGTGGTGGGCAGCGGGCGTCAGGCGCTTCAGAAGAACAAAACGCAGACAGAGGACTACTACCTCCTTACGCTGGCAGCCATCGCAAAGGAGCTCTCCTTCCGTCATGCGGAGCCTGCAGCAGAGATCCATCTGGCGGCCGGACTGCCTCTCACCAGCTTCGGACGGGAGAAAAATGCATTCCGGGACTATCTGCTCCGGGACGGGAGAACGGTGAGTTTCCGCTATGAGGGACAGGAATACTCCATCGCCATCCGCAAGGTGTCCCTGTTCCCGCAGGGCTATGCCGCAGTTTTGACCCAGAGCATCCTGCTGGATGAGCCTTCTGTGATCGTGGCGGATATCGGTGGCTGGACCGTGGATCTGATGCGCATGGACAACCGTATTCCCAATGCATCGACCTGCCGCAGTCTGGAACTTGGCATGATCCGCTGTCTGGATGAGATCGGTGAGCAGATCCGCCGCACGCTGGGCCTGTCTATGACGGCAGCACAGATGGAAAGCGTGCTGCGCGGCGATGCTGTCCATATCAACGATGATGCCAGAAAAATTATTGACCGGCAGGCAGACGCCTATGTCCATCGCCTGCTCTCCGCCATTACGGAGAGCGGACTGGATACCCGTGCCATGCCTGCTGTTTTTCTGGGCGGCGGCGCAGCGCTTCTGAAGCGGACTGTATCCGCCGCGGACGGTCTTTGAACGATGAGCAGTAACAAAAAGCGGATCAATCTGTCCTTTTCCATGTCCTCGCCCATACAGCGCAGGGCGTGGAAGAAGCTGACGGAGATCCCCGCAGGACAGCGTACCGCCGCGGTCTGCCGCATGGTCTGTGAGTATAAAGGGCAGCAGGAACTGCTGGACGCCGTTCGCCAGACCATCCGACAGGAACTGCGGGGAATGCAGCTCACCAAAGAAGAAGCGCAGGATAGCGGCGGCGCCGGGGATGTAGATGAAAGCGTCCTCGGCTTTTTGCTTGCCCTGCAGGAAGGAGATGAGATGACCTGATCCGATACTTTGATATGTTTGCCGGCATTGGCGGTTTCCGCTCCGGGCTGACCCGCGCGGGCGGTTTCCGGTGTGTAGGACACTGCGAGATCGACAAATACGCCAATGCCAGCTATGAGGCCATTTATGAGCCGGGAAAGGAGGAACGATATTATCACGATGCCACAAAAATCGACCCCGCAGACCTGCCGGACTTTGACCTCCTGTGCGGAGGATTCCCTTGTCAGACATTTTCAATCGCTGGCAGAAGAAAGGGCTTTGACGACACCCGCGGCACTCTCTTCTTTGAAATTGCCCGATTGGCTCAATCCAAACGACCTTCGTATCTTCTGCTCGAAAACGTTCCGGGACTGCTGTCGCATGACAAAGGCCGGACGTTTTCTGTCATCCTCGCCACGCTTAATGACCTGGGGTACCGCGTGGAATGGATGGTGCTTAACAGCAAACATTTTGGAGTCCCGCAATCCAGAAGGCGGCTGTTCCTTATCTGCTATCTTGATCCCCGATGCGCCGGAAAAATATTTCCTGTCTTCGGCACAGGTGGAAAAGCTCTTATACAAGTCCTCGGAGGCTCGCAAGGCTCCCGTGTCTACGACGCAGACGGAATAGCCTGCACGCAGACTGCGGGCGCTGGAGGTGTGGGCGGCAAAACAGGATTGTATATCATTCCGCAGGACAGACCCTTTGTGGATCTATGTGCCGGGGAGGCGAGACAAACGGAGGCTGCCCGCTGCCTCACTGCCCGTTATGGACAGACAACGCTGTCCAATCATAGAGCAGAACGTTCCGGCGTTCTGCTCATCAAGGAAGCCACGAAAAAAGGCTATAAAGAGGCGAATCCCGGTGACAGCGTCGATCTCGGCTTTTCCGGGAGCAATACCCGCCGTGGTCGTGTGGGACAGGATATCGCCCATACATTGGAGACGAGCTGCATCCAGGGCATCGTGGAACGTGGCGGACGCAT
>OHTG01001316.1_pt1 | contig 10196 bp, 9 predicted proteins | sample 1578761 | NCBI WGS metagenome assembly OHTG01 (sample SAMEA3879536, study PRJEB24766) | human gut metagenome | biome: human-associated habitat; feature: feces | place: USA | collected 1985/1987
CCTACGAGTGCGATGCCAGCCAGACCTACAAGGACGTGCTCCTGGCCGCAAAGCCGGAGGATGTGCGCATCATCCACAGCCCGGTGGGAATGCCCGGACGCGCGCTGAACACCCCGCTGGTGCAGGCGCTGGCCGAGGGCAAACGCTTCCCGCCCAAGCACTGCGCCCGGTGTCTCAAGACCTGCGACCCCGCCGCTGTGCCCTACTGCATTACCCACGCCCTCATCGAGGCGGTGAAGGGCAACGTGGAGGAAGGGCTCTTCTTCTGCGGCGAAAACGTGGGCAGGCTGGATCGGATGCGCACCGTGCGCGAGCTGATGGACGAACTTGTGACCGAATGGAGGCAGAACTTATGAAGCTTGCCGTACTTTACGCCGGTCAGGGTGCGCAGCACCCCGGCATGGGCAAGGAATTTTACGAAGCATCTCCCGCCTTCCGGGCGGCCTTTGACAGCGCAGTGCTGGATTTTGACCTGCACCGCGTCTGCTTTGAGGACCCGGACGGCGTTTTGAACCAGACCGAATACACCCAGCCCTGCATGGTGGCCTTTGCCTGCGGCGTGACCGCCGTGCTGGCCGAAAAGGGCGTAAAACCCGCCTATCTGGCGGGGCTTTCGCTGGGCGAATACTCCGCGCTGCAGGCAGCCGGGGTGTTCACCGCAAAGCAGGCCATCGAGCTGACCGCCTTCCGGGGCAGGGCCATGGCCGAAGCTGCAAAAGGCCTTGCCTGCGGCATGACCGCCGTGCTGGGACTGGACAGAGAAAAACTGTCTGCCTGCTGCGAACAGGCGGCTGAGGCGGGCTGTGTGCAGATCTGCAACTACAACTGCCCGGGGCAGCTGGTCATCGGCGGCGAAAAGGCCGCTGTGGAGCAGGCCGCCGCGCTGGCCAAGGAAGCCGGTGCCCGCCGCTGCATCCCGCTGAAGGTCAGCGGCCCCTTCCACACAAGGTTGATGGCTCCCGCAGGGGATGCGCTGGCACAGCGCTTTGCGGGCGAAAACTTCGGCACCATGGAGACGCCGGTGCTGTTCAACTGTCTGGGGCATGAAAAGGCCGAGACCGACAGCATCCCGCAGCTGCTGGTAAAGCAGGTGCAGAGCAGCGTCTACATGGAAGATACCCTGCGCCGTCTGGGTGAACTGGGCGTGGACCACATTCTGGAAGTCGGTCCCGGCAATGCCCTGAGCGGTTTTGTGAAAAAGACCCTGCCCGGGGTGGTCTGCACCGCAGTGGAGACCCCGGAACAGCTGGATGCGGTGCTGACCGCATGGAAGGATGCAGAATGAGCGAAGAAAAGCTGACCCGCGCCGCCATTGTTACCGGCGGCAGCCGGGGCATTGGCCGCGCAGTGTGCGTGGCACTGGCAAAGCAGGGCTGCAACGTGGTGGTGAACTACTGCCACGGCGCAGAGCCTGCGAAGCAGACGGCAGCGCTCTGCCGCGCCGAGGGCGTGCAGGCGGTGACCGTGCAGGCGGATGTATCCACCGCCGAGGGCTGCAAGGCGCTGTTCGATGCCGCTGCAGAGGCCTTTGGCCGGGTGGATGTGCTGGTGAACAACGCGGGCATCACCCGGGACAACCTGATTTTGCGCCTGACCGAGCAGGATTTTGATGCGGTGCTGGACACCAACCTGAAAAGCGCCTTTCTCTGCTGCAAGGAGGCCGCCCGCCGCATGGTGCGCCAGCGCTATGGCCGCATCGTGAACCTTTCCAGTGTGGTGGCCCTGCGGGGCAACGCCGGTCAGGCCAACTACGCCGCCAGCAAGGCGGGGCTCATCGGCCTGACCAAGAGCCTTGCCCGGGAACTGGCCGCGCGGAACGTGACCGTGAACGCGGTAGCACCCGGCTTTATCGACACCGACATGACTGCCGTGCTGCCGGAGGCGGTGCGCACCGGCATGACGCAGGGCATCCCCGCAGGCCGCGCAGGCCAGCCGGAGGATGTGGCACAGGCAGTGGCGTTTTTTGCCGCAGAACAAAGCAGCTATCTCACCGGGCAGGTGCTCTGTGTGGACGGCGGCATGGCAATGTAAAGGAGAACCCTTATGGAAAAACGCAGAGTTGTGATCACCGGCCTTGGCACGGTGAACCCGCTGGGCAACAATGTGGCCGACAGCTGGGCAGCAGCCCGTGCCGGTAAATGCGGCATCGGCCCCATCACCCAGTTCGACACCACCGACTTCAAGTGCAAGCTGGCCGGTGAGGTAAAGGATTTTGACCCCGAGACCGTGGTGGACAAAAAGGAAGTCCGCAAGATGGCGCGCTTCACCCTGCTGGCACTGGGTGCTGCCGCCGAAGCCATTGCAGACAGCGGCCTTGATACCGAGGCCGAGGGCAAGGACATCGGCGTCATCCTGTCCAGCGGCATCGGCGGTCTGCCCACGATCGAGGAGCAGCACGCCCGCGGCGAGGAAAAGGGGATGGAGAAGGTAAGCCCCTACTTTGTGCCCATGGCCATTGCCAACATGGCAGCGGCGCAGGTGGCCATCCGCTTCGGCCTGAAGGGCATGTGCACCTGCCCGGTCACGGCCTGCGCCGGCGGCACCAATGCCGTAGGCGACGCCTTCCACCGCATCCGGGACGGCTACGAGCCGGTGATGGTCTGCGGCGGCGCGGAAAGCTGCATCAGCCCCTTGGGCATCGGCGGCTTTACCAGCATGAAGGCACTTTCCACCGCCACCGACCCGGACGCTGCCAGCCTGCCCTTTGACGCCCGCCGCGGCGGCTTTGTCATGGGTGAGGGCAGCGGTGTGCTGGTGCTGGAAGAACTGGAGCACGCAAGAGCGCGCGGCGCACACATCTACGCCGAGGTGGTGGGCTACGGTGCCAACTGCGACGCCTACCATTTCACCGCTCCCGCCCCCGGCGGCGCAGGTGCCATCGACTGCATGAAGCTGGCGCTGGCCGACGGTCAGGTCGCTCCGGAAGCCATCGACCACATCAACGCCCACGGCACCGGCACCCACATGAACGATGCCTGCGAGACTGCCGCCATCCACGCCGTGTTCGGCGCACACGCCAAGGAGATGACCGTGGTCAGCACCAAGAGCATGACCGGCCATCTGCTGGGCGGCGCGGGCGGCATCGAGGCCGTGTTTACCGCGCTGGCACTGCGGGACCAGTTCGCCCCGCCCACCATCCACTACGCCCAGCCCGACCCGGAGTGCGATCTGGACTATGTGCCCAACACCGGGCGGCAGCAGGAAATGCAGTATGCGCTGAGCAACAGTCTGGGCTTTGGCGGCCACAACGCCTGCATCGCCTTGCGCAGATGGGAGGGCTGACCCATGGCAGAACCCCGTACCGTGCGTGAAAACGCCAACACTCTGAGCAGCGTGCAGATCGCGGAGATCCTGCCCCACCGCTACCCCTTTGCCCTCGTGGACCGCGTTCTGGACTACGAGCCGGGGCAGTGGGCCATCGGCCGCAAGTGCGTCACCCGCAACGAGGAATTCTTCAACGGCCACTTCCCGGCACAGCCGGTCATGCCCGGCGTACTGCTGCTGGAGGCGCTGGCACAGACCGGCGCTGTGGCGGCGCTGAGCCTGCCGGAAAATAAGGGCAAGCTGGCGCTGTTCGGCGGCATCAAGAGTGCCCGCTTCCGCAAGCAGGTCACCCCCGGGGACGTGCTCACCCTCCACTGCGAGCTGGTACAGCAGCACGGCGCTGTGGGCGTAGGCAAGGCCTCGGCATGGGTGGACGGCAAGTGTGCCGTCACCGCAGAGCTGACCTTTGTGCTGACCGAAGCAGCAGAATAAAAATGAATGAAAAAAGAGATAGGCGATCCTTTTCGGGAAAGCCTATCTCTTTTTTGTGTCTGTTCCGGTCGGTTTACTCTGCGGCAGCTGTCCCGGCGTCTGCTTCAGCAGCGGGGGCAGACTCTGCCGTGGCGGTTTCTGTTGGGGCGGTCGCTGCCTGCTCCTTCTCCATCCACTCCCGCACGCGGTCGGGGCGGTTGGTGATGTAGGCATCGGCGCTGGTGCGCAGCAGGCTGCGGACGGAATCTTCCGTGTCCACCGTCCACAAAGACACCTTGATGCCCATCTCGTGCAGTTTGTCAATGAAACCGGCGTTTTTGTAGGCGGTGTGGTACTCACAGCTGACCCACTCCGGCACAAAGTCCAGACTGCGGATGTAGCCGGGCAGATCCCGCTGCGACAACAGGTTTTTATAGATCTCGTTCAGGCTCTCGCCGGGAAAGTTTGCCCGCAGCATACTTACCTTATCGCTCATCCAGCGGGTCATCCAGCTGCAATTTTCCTCGTCGGCTGCGCTCTCCGGCAGGGCGGCATCCATGGCTTCCATGTCGTCTATGCCGTTGGTCAGTCCCAGATCCTTCCAGATGATGGGCGGCGGCAGCAGCATGCTTTCCAGCTCGCCGTATACCAGTGCACCTACCCGCAGTTCGGGCAGCAGCTGCTTTGCCTGCCGCAGCAGCGCGTGGTTGAAGGAAACAAGGATCACCTGATCCACGATCTCCGTCTGCCGCAGCACCTCCAGCACCCGGGGCACAAAGTCCGGGTCGTTGTCCATGGTGGATTTCAGTTCCAGATGCACGGTGCATCCCGGCATCTGCTTGCACAGCTCCATGGCTTCCTGTAAGGTAGCAATCTTTTCGTCCTGATAGATGGCGTCCTTCCAGCTGCCAAAATCCAGTTCCTTTAAATCGCCCATGGTCATATCATAGATCTTGCCGGAAATATCCGTGTGCAGATCGATCATATAGTCGTGGTGGATCACAAGCCCGGCGTCAATGGTCTGCTGTACGTCCATCTCTACGCCGTCTGCGCCAATCTCCATGGCTTTTTTAAAGGCTGTCAGGGTGTTTTCCGGTGCAAGATAGGAAGCACCGCGGTGTGCAATGATTTGTGGTGTCATAAATTTTCTCCGTTATCGGTTCGTCCTCACACGTTTACGCCCCGGCGCTGCCATACCGCAAACAGTGCCGGGGCGCTTGCTCAGGTCAGGTCCTCGCCGTCTGAAGCGATGACCTTTTTATACCAGTAAAAACTGTCCTTCCGGCTGCGGGCGAGGGTGCCGTTGCCGTCGTTGTCCTTGTCCACATAGATAAAGCCGTACCGCTTTTTCATCTCGCCGGTGGAGGCGCTCACAAGGTCGATGGGACCCCATGTGGTGTAGCCCATCAGCGGCAGACCATCCTCATTGACGGCCTTTTCCATCTCCTCGATGTGCGCCCGCAGGTAGTCGATGCGGTAGCTGTCGTGGATGGAGCCGTCCGGCTCTACGGTATCCACCGCACCCAGACCGTTCTCCACGATGAACATAGGCTTTTCGTACCGGTCGTAAATGGTGTTCAGAGTCACCCGCAGACCCACAGGGTCGATGGCCCAGCCCCACTCGCTGACTTTCAGGTAGGGGTTCTTCACCGATGCAGACACGGCGTTGCCTTCCGCATTCTCTGCCGCCATCAGCTCCTTATCCACCGTGATGCAGCGGCTGGAATAGTAGCTGAAGGACACAAAATCCACTGTGCCCTCCCGCAGCGTGCGGTCGTCCTCCGGTTGTGTGTGCAGCTGCACCCCGGCGCGCTCCATCCGCTTTTTAGCCCACACGGGGTAAGCACCGCGCACCTGTACATCGGTAAAGAAGTAGTTGTCCCGGTCTGCCTCCTGTGCCGCCCGCACATCCTCCGGGGCGCAGGTGCGGGGGTAGAACTGCCCCGCCGCCAGCATACAGCCCACCATGGCACCGGGCATCTTTTCATGGGCCAGCTTGACCGCCTTTGCGCTGGCCACCAGCTCGTGGTGAGCGGCCTGATACTTGACCTGCTCCACATTCTCGCCGGGGTGGAATACCAGCCCGGCGCCGGTAAAGGACAGGTGCAGCAGCATGTTGATTTCATTAAAGGTGAGCCAGTACTTCACCTTGCCTTTGAAGCGGTCGAACAGCACCTCGCAGTAGTGGACGTAGGCGTCCACCATGCGGCGGTCTTTCCAGCCGCCGTATTTTTTGATGAGGGCAATGGGAGTGTCAAAGTGGCAGATGGTGACCAGTGGCTCGATGCCGTACTTATGGCACTCGTCAAAAATGCTGTCGTAGAAGGCTAGTCCTGCCTCGTTGGGCTGGGCGTCATCGCCGTTGGGCAGGATGCGGGTCCATGCAATGGACAGCCGGAAGCACTTGAAACCCATTTCGGCAAAGAGGGCGATGTCCTCTTTATAATGGTGATACAGGTCAATGGCCTCGTGGCTGGGGTAGAAATGTGCGTCATCGCAGCCCAGCATTTCCATATAGCCCGTTGCCACCGGAAAACGGTCCGGGCCGAAGGGGGTTACATCCACCGTAGCCAGACCCTTGCCGTCTGCCTGCCATGCACCCTCGCACTGGTTGGCAGCGGTAGCGCCGCCCCACAAAAAGCCCTTGGGAAATTTGCCCATACTCTTTACCTCCTTGTTTACTTTTGCGCCCCTGCGGAGCGCAGATATACGCATACTACTATGATACCGCAACCGGCGGCGCTTGTCCATGACTGCATTTTGCAAAGGTGCGTGCATTTGGGGATAAAGTACGACTTTTATCGTCAAAACGCCGAAATTTCCTGCTGCTTTTTGCGCACTTTTCACGATAAAAACACAAAACTTGCCCGTTTTTCTTTTATTCTGTTCCTTTTAAACCGCGCGGCAGTATGGTAGAATAATAGGGTAAGAACTGCGCTGCGCTGCTGCGCTGCTGAGAACATGGAAAAAATGGAGTGTTTGATTATGACTGAGTTCAAACCCATCAAAGAAGGCAAAGTCCGCGAGATCTACGACAATGGCGACAGCCTGATCATGGTTGCCACTGACCGCATTTCTGCGTTTGACGTCATCCTGAAAAACAAGGTCACCAAAAAGGGCACCGTGCTCACCCAGATGAGCAAGTTCTGGTTCGATTACACCCGCGATCTGCTGCCCAACCACATGCTGAGCGTGGATGTGCAGGATATGCCGGAGTTCTTCCGCCAGCCCCAGTTCACCGGCAACAGCATGATGTGCCGCAAGCTGACCATGCTGCCCATCGAGTGCATCGTGCGCGGCTACATCACCGGCAGCGGCTGGGCAAGCTACCAAAAGACCGGCAAGGTGTGCGGCATCCAGCTGCCCGAGGGCCTGCAGGAGTCCGATAAGCTGCCCGAGCCCATCTACACCCCCTCCACTAAGGCAGAGATCGGCGACCACGACGAGAACATCTCCTACGAGCAGAGCATCGACGTGCTGGAGAAGAAGTTCCCCGGCCACGGTCTGGAGTACGCCACCAAGCTGCGGGACTACACCATTGCCCTGTACAAGAAGTGCGCCGAGTATGCACTGTCCCGCGGCATCATCATTGCCGATACCAAGTTCGAGTTTGGTCTGGACGAGGACGGCAACGTGGTGCTGGGCGATGAGATGCTCACCCCGGATTCCTCCCGCTTCTGGCCGCTGGAGGGCTACGAGCCGGGTCACAGCCAGCCCTCCTTCGACAAGCAGTTCGTCCGCGACTGGCTGAAGGCCAACCCCGACAGCAACTACGACCTGCCGCAGGATGTCATTGACAAGACCATTGCCAAGTATCTGGAGGCCTATGAGCTGCTGACCGGCAAAAAGCTGTAAGCGTATCCCGTATCCATAAAAATCAAGGCTGCTGCGGAAAATTTTCCGCAGCGGCCTTTTTTGCGCCCCGCCCCTTGACATTGAGTGGGGATATGAGTAATATATGTATCGTATCAAACAGTTTCACATCGAACAACTTGAACAGAGGAAAACCATTATGTGTACACAGCACCCTATTGAAGAGCCCTGCAAGCTGGACCCGCCGTGGGAAGGGCCGCAGGTCATCCCCGCCCAGCTGCGCCGGGTGGATAACCTGATCTTCCGCAGGCTGAACCAGTTTTCCCGCGCCAACGGGGTAGAGCAGACCACCCCCATGCACGGGTGGATCATTGAGTATCTCTACCGCCACCGGGACGAGCCGGTGTTCCAGCGGGACATCGAGCGGGAGTTTTCCATCACCCGCTCCACGGTGACGAACATTTTGCAGCTGATGGAGCGCAAGGGCTACATCCAGCGGCTGAGCGTGCCGCAGGATGCCCGGCTCAAGCAGCTGGTTTTGACCGAGGAGGGCATCCAACGGCACGAAAAGACCCTGCTTTCCTTCCACCAGACCGACGATTATGTGGCCGGACTGCTGACCGAGGAGGAGAACGCAGAACTGCTGCGGCTGCTGAACAAGCTGCGGGAAGCGTTGAAATAACCACCTTTTCCGTCAAAGCGCCGAAAAAGGACTTGTTAAATTAGCAATTATGAACATTTTTCGAAAGCTATTGACATTTAAATTGTTATGTATAAAATTGTTTTGTACCAAACAAATAAATTCAACAGGAGGGAACTCAGATGATCAAAAAGCTTGTGTCGCATCTGGGCGAGTATAAAGCCGCCTCGATCAAGACACCGCTCTTTGCTGCGCTGGAAGCCATTATGGATGTGCTGCTGCCCACCATCATGGCCTTTATCATCGACCAGGGCATTGAAAAGGGCGATATGAACGCCATCATCCGCTACGGCCTGCTTACCTTTCTGGTGGCAGCCATTGCGCTGGTGCTGGGCGTACTGGCGGGCAAGTATGCCGCCGAGGCATCCACCGGCTTTGCCGGAAATCTGCGCGATGCCATGTATGAAAACATCCAGCATTACTCTTTTTCCAACATCGACAAATTTTCCACGGCAGGTCTTGTCACCCGCATGACCACCGACGTGACCAATGTGCAGAACGCCTTCCAGATGATTTTGCGCATGTGCGTGCGCGCCCCGGTGCATCTGGTGTTTGCCATGTTCATGGCCGTGGTCATCGGCGGCCCGCTGTCGCTGGTGTTCGTGGTGGCAGTGGCCTTTCTGGTGGCGGTGCTGGCTGCCATCATGATTCCTACCTTCCGCATCTTTGACCGGGTGTTCAAGAACTACGACAACCTGAACGCCTCGGTGCAGGAGAATGTGTCCGCCATCCGCGTGGTCAAGAGCTTTGTGCGCGAGGGCTTTGAGAACGAAAAATACACTGCCGCCTGCGAGAGCCTGTACAAGCAGTTCGTCAACGCAGAAAGCCGCCTGAGCTTCAACAACCCCGCTATGCTGGTGGCGGTGTACGGCTGCAACATCGCCCTGAGCTGGTTCGGCGCAAAATATGTGCTGCACGGTGCTATTACCACCGGCCAGCTGAACGCCCTGTTCGGCTATATCATGAACATCCTTATGGCACTGATGATGCTGAGCACGGCCTTTGTCATGATCGCTATGTCTGCCGCCTCTGCCAAGCGTATCGTGGAGGTGCTGGACGAGCACACCGACCTGCCCCCGGCAAAGCAGCCGGTGCAGCAGGTGGCAGACGGCAGCATCCAGTTCGACCACGTTACCTTCAAGTATAAGCACGGCAGCGGTCAGCCGGTGCTGAACGATATCAGCTTTACCATCCGGCCCGGCGAGACGCTGGGCATCATCGGCGGCACCGGCAGCGCAAAGTCCAGCCTGGTGCAGCTGATCCCCCGCCTGTACGATGCCACCTCCGGCACCGTCAAGGTCGGCGGGCAGGATGTGCGCCGGTATTACCTTGCTGCCTTGCGGGATGCTGTGGGCATTGTGCTGCAGAAGAACCTGCTGTTCTCCGGCACGATCCGCGACAACATTGCGTATGGAAAGCTCGATGCCACGGAGGAAGAAATCATTGCCGCCGCAAAGGCCGTGCATGCCCATGACTTTATCATGGAATTCCCGGAAGGGTATGATACCACGGTGGGCGAGCGGGGCAACAATCTCTCCGGCGGGCAGAGACAGCGGATTGCCATTGCCAGAGCAATCTTAAAAGATACTTCCATCATCCTGCTGGATGAGGCAACCTCGGCACTGGATAACGAGTCCGAACAGGCAGTCAACGAAGCTCTGCGTAACCTCCAGGGACAGAAGACGATCCTCATGATCGCCCACAGACCATCCACCATCGAACTGGCGGACCGGGTGTGCACGATGGTGCGGGCTGAACTTTAAAATAAGTTTTCCCTCTTGACAGAAAAATAGAATGTGTTTATATTTATAACAGTGTTATATAACGATGTTATAAATTATTGGAGGAAAAAGTGACAAAACCAATCGAAGGAGTTTCAGAGAAAATTCTGGCATGTGCGAAAGAAGAATTTCTGGAAAAAGGATATTCTGAGGCATCAGGTATTCCA
>OHTG01001324.1_pt1 | contig 10105 bp, 10 predicted proteins | sample 1578761 | NCBI WGS metagenome assembly OHTG01 (sample SAMEA3879536, study PRJEB24766) | human gut metagenome | biome: human-associated habitat; feature: feces | place: USA | collected 1985/1987
GCACTTGGCTACGGACCAAGGTGTCGGGAGTTCGAATCTTCTCGCGCACGTATGCTAAATAGTCTTAAATTCTTGAAAAATCAAGGGTTTAGGGCTATTTTTGTATATGCAGATTTTATGAATCCTTTTTAATGCGGAAAATTCCATAAGATGGTATAATAAAAAAGATAAATTACTGGAAACAATGAATTAAGGTAACCTTAAGGTTATTCGAGTTGGAAAGTAAGATTTACGTGTTAAGATGGCATCATCAAAGATAAGAGGAGGAAAAAATATGTGGACGAGAGCGGAATTAAAAGACAGAGCAAAGTTTGCATTTAAAAGAAACTATTGGAGAAGTGTGCTGATCAGTTTACTGCTGGCGCTTTTGATAGGAGGCGGCAGTGGCGCAGGAAGTGCAGGTTCGGCTATGTCATCAGCTTTAGGAAGTGACGGAAGTGATATTACCTCGGACTCCTATGATGATTTTTATGATGACGCAGATGACATCTGGTATGGGATGAATGATGTCTATGACAATACAGATCATACAGCACTTCTTTTTGCAGGAGTCATTTTTGTTGTGATCTTCATGATTGTATTTGTGATCATTATGACTGTTACAATTCTTTTGGATGCATTTATTTTTAATCCATTGGAAGTGGGATGTAAACGTTTCTATTTAAGAAACCTCAATGAGGCAGCTTTAGTGGGAAATGCCGGATACGCATTTGATAACAATTATAAAAATATTGCAAAGACAATGTTTTTCCGTGATCTGTATACTGTTTTGTGGTCAATGCTTTTTATTATTCCTGGCATTGTAAAGTCATATGAATACCAGATGATCCCATATTTGCTGGCAGACAATCCACAGATGACAAAAGAGGAGGCATTTGCAGAGAGTAAGAGAATGATGCAGGGACAGAAATGGAATGCATTTGTTTTGGATTTATCATTCATTGGATGGGATATTTTATCTGGAATGACAATGGGAATCCTGGGAATCTTTTATGTGCAGCCATACAAAGATGGAACACATGCCGCATTATATGAAGCTTTAAGATACAGAACTCCGTATCAGCAGATTCAGAATCCGGCACCTTACCAGCAGAATACTGCAATGAATCAGCAGACAACAGAGATGCCGAATAGATTTGAAAATCAGAATATCGATCAGCCGTTTGAGGACAGAACGGATTATTAGGAGAACAACTACGGATGGATTACAAAATCTTGATCGCAGATGATGAGCCGGAGATCAGAAATCTTCTCCGGCTTTATCTGGAAAATGAAAACTATCATGTAATAGAAGCGGAGGACGGACAGCGGGCGCTCGATTTATTGCGGGCAGAGCAGCCGGCATTATGTATTTTGGATATTATGATGCCGAAGATAGACGGCTATCATGTATTGCAGCAGATTCGCAAAGAGAGTAATATTCCAGTGATCATTTTGTCAGCGAAGGACGCAGATTCGGAAAAAATCCTGGGATTAAATCTGGGAGCAGACGATTATCTGGCAAAACCGTTCAATCCTTTAGAGGCAGTTGCCAGAGTGAATTCTAACATTAGGCGTTTTTATTCTCTTGGAACAAAAGTGGTTCAGGAGGGAAATTTAGCTGTTCGGGATCTGGTATTGAATCAGGACGCGTGTACTCTGAAAAAAGGAGACAAAATCATACAGCTGACCTCTGTGGAATATCGCATCATGGAACTGTTAATGAAGCATCCGGGCAAAGTCTTTACAAAACAGCAGATTTATGAACATGGATGGGGGGAAGATTATATTGTGGCAGACAATAACATTATGGTCTGCATCAGTAAGCTGCGGGCAAAACTGGATGATAATCCTTCCGCTTATATTCAGACAATCCGTGGTCTGGGATATCGCTTGGAGAAGTAAATGAAGAAACAGAATGATTTACAGTGGTTTTTGATCAAAAAATTTATTGAAATACTAGCAGTTGTTGGAGTTGTGGAATATCTGTTGACTTTTCTGGTCAACAGATTTGTGCTGCCTAACGTACTGCTATATTTTTTTCCGGGCGTGGAAGAAAATCCGCTTTTGCTCGGCTCCGGCGTGATCTTCTTCCTGTCTGCAGTTTTAATGTTACTGATCTTAGGAGCATTGAATGCAATGTTTCCATCACCGCTTCATGAGATGGTACAGGCGGCTTTGGAACAAATGCAAAAAAATTTCATGCATACCGTTTCCGCTGGAAAAACTAATTTTTCTTTTTATGAATTAAACAGAGGGCAGGCAATTCTGCTTTTTCTGGTTGCTTTTGTAGTAGTGTTGGTAATTTTAACCCCGTATGTGTTAGGGGCAGTTTGTTTTGCAAAAATAACGATTAAAGAGTTTCGTCAGATCCAGAGAGAGAGGGAGGAGGAACAGAAAGAGTTTGACCGTAAAAAAAATCTGATGCTATCAGACATTGCACATGATCTCAGAACGCCGATGACAACGGTAAACGGTTATGCAAAAGCACTGGCAGACGGAATGGTGGTGGAGCCGGAGAAACAGTTGGAGTATTTGCAGGCAATACAGAATAAGTCGGCAAGGATGAACGATCTGATCCATTTATTATTTGAGTATGTAAAATTAGACAGTGAAGGTTTTTCACTGGACAGAAAAGAAACAGATCTGAGTGAACTGTTACGTGAAAATGCTGCACTCATTTATGCAGACTTTGAAGATGCAGGGATGGAATTCGAGATTGATATTCCGGAAGAAGTGGTTTCGGTATCCGTTGATTCAATCCAGTTTTCCAGAGTGATCACGAATCTTTTGAATAATGCAATGAAGCACAATGAGAGGGGGACGCATATAAAGATTGGTATGTACCGGAAAAATGGATACATTTATATTCTTGTAGCAGATAGTGGCAGGAGAATTCCGGGCGAGCTTGCGGAACATTTATTTGAACCATTTACAAAAGGAGATGTTTCCAGAAAAAGTGGAAGCGGAAGCGGACTAGGACTTTCGATTGCAAAAAAAATCATTGAAATGCATGGATTTCAAATGGATTTTATACAACAGCTGGACGAGAAAAAAATTCCGCAGATTGCAGGCTATACAAAAGAATTTGTCATCCAGATCGCGGACGACAGCTACGACTCATCCCTCACGGCATGACGAAAAGCGCAGGGCAATAAAAAGAAAGCTGCGCATATAGACAAGCCGGAGGGATTTTTATATAATGAATAAAAAGTATTGCAACAGGAAAAAGGAGACTCTCATTGGATACATTTGAGATGTTAAAAAGGCTGTTAAGCCAGAATGAATTTGAACTTTTGCTGCCGGATCAGACAGGAGCAAAAGAAAAGAACACGGATAAAACAGATATTCGTCTGGTATATCAGATGAATGACACGATAGAAAGCTTTCTTGTTTTTAAGGAAGCAAGAATGACAGGTACATACAAAGAAGATTATGAAGGGGCTATTGAGGCCTCTTTTTATCGCGATGGGGATGATTACGCACTTGTTGTCCGACAGGAAGAGGAGGATTGTGTTGTCACTATCCTTTTTAAAACGCTGGAGCTGGAAACAAATCTGTATAATTATGGTGATATTGCGCATTTTTGGAGAAAAGGTTATGAAAATCTGCGGCAACTGGAATTTCGTATTGCGGTATTATGGGATAAATATGAGTATCTTGGTGAGGCTGTCTGCAATGAGGAAGAACGAAAACTCGTGCAGTTAGCCTATTTTCCACCTCTGAATTATACCTGTTATCCGGCGGTTTCAAAGCAGTACATTGTGCCGCGAGACAATCCATGGATACCGTCGGATGGTGCATTTTCCTTGATGAAAGAGATGGCAGAGCAGGTGGGTGACAGAAAAATTGAAAAATGGATACATTTTTATGAAAGGTATCCATATCCTGTTGTTGCAAGGTGTCTTGCAGTTTTATTACATCGGAATGCGCATGCAAAAGTAGTGGATCTGATCACAGAGAGGTTAAAAAAAGCGACATCCGTTTATCCTAATCGATCTTTTGGCGAAAAAGAGGATGAAAATATCGGGAAACTTTTAGGGCGGGCAGAAAAACGGAAAGAAGAATTGGAGCGTGCGGGAATCCATGCGGAGGTACTGCACGAAGAGCCGTTTACGACCGCAAAGGATACGCTGGATTTTCATGTGTATGTCATGCAATTGAAAAAAGGCGTAATAAACAGAAAAGTTTTGATCGAGGAAATTTCAGAATAATCACAGAAAAGAAAGAAGAATTTTGCAATGAACGAATTAATGGAGCAGATTAAGAAAAAAGATGCCAGGGCATTTACGCATGGAGGAAAATTTCATGCGGATGATGTGTTTTCGGCAGCACTTTTATTTTATATAAATCCGGAAATTACGATTTTACGTGGAAATCGTGTGCCGGATGATTTCGATGGAATTGTGTTTGATATTGGAAGAGGTGCGTATGACCATCATCAGAGGGACAGCAGAGTCCGGGAAAACGGTGTGCCATACGCTGCGTTTGGATTGTTGTGGGAGGCAGTCGGTGCAGAGATCCTTGGGGAAGAGCTGGCAGAGGAGTTTGACGAGGCTTTTGTGCAGCCGCTGGATCATAATGATAACACGGGGGAGAAAAATGAGCTTGCAAACCTGATTGGCAATTTCAATCCGACCTGGGATGCACAGGGTGGAAATGATGAGGCATTTTTTCAGGCAGTAAGCGTTGCAGGCATGATCCTTGAAAACAAATTTGAGCGTTATCGCGGAAATGAGCGGGCAGACAGGCGCGTGGAGGAGATTTTAGAAGAACACCGGCAGGCGGTTACATCTGGTAAAAGGGACAGCGAAGATGCAAAGATTCTGATTTTACCGGAGTTTGTACCGTGTCAGAAGCGGTTGTCGGAGACGGAGATTGCATTTGTCATATTCCCATCCAATCGTGGTGGATACTGTATACAACCACAGAAGAAGGAATATTCCATGAATTACAAATGCAGTTTTCCGGCAGAGTGGCTTGGTCTTGAAAATGAAGAATTGGAACAGGTTACCGGATTACAGAGTGCAGGATTTTGTCATAAGGGAGGATTTCTTATGACGGTGGGAATGTTAGAGGACGCGGTGAAAGCCTGCCGTATCAGCATGGAGTTATATCATGAAAATCCGACAATCGTAAATCTCGGCGGGGATTCCTGTATAGATCCGCTGTTAAAGCAGCTTCCGGGAATGCAGGAGGCAACGGTGATACATATGGATTTTATGCAGCTCCCAGAGCTTACAGTGGATGGAATTTACGGTGAAGCAGCGATGGACAAGCAGCAGTGGAAAAACGAAGTCAAAGAGAATCTGAAACGGATTTTAAAACAGAAGCCGGAGGCAGTATATGTGGAAGGAAATGTGTTTGAGACATATCCAATCGTACATCAGCTGCGGAAAAAACATATTCCAGTATTGACAATGATGGAAAAAGATGGACAGAAATTAATCATTCAAATTCCTTCCGGGTCTTAAGTTACAGGAAGATAAAAAGTAGAGAGGAGCAATTTTTTTGAAAAGTAATAAATACGAAATTGATATGTGCAACGGTTCCATAATGGATAAACTGGTTTCGTTTGCACTGCCATTGATGCTGTCTGGCATTTTACAGTTAATGTTCAATGCAGTGGACATTATTGTTGTGGGAAGATTCAGTGGAAGTGAAGCGCTTGCAGCAGTCGGTTCCACAACGGCACTGATCAATGTTTTTACCAATCTTTTTATTGGAATCTCACTTGGGGCAAACGTGCTTGCAGCAAGATTTTTTGCTGCCGGACGCAAGGAGGAAATGTCAGAGACCGTACATACCTCCATCACGCTTGCGCTAATCAGCGGAATTCTCATGGCGTTTGTTGGGCTTGTTTTTTCCAAAGGGGCATTGGAATTAATGGGAACACCGGAAGATGTGATCGGACTGTCGACGCTTTATATGCGGATTTACTTTATGGGAATGCCGTTTTTTATGCTGTATAATTATGGTGCGGCGATTCTCCGTGCAGTGGGTGACACAAAAAGACCATTGTATTTTCTGATCATCGCAGGAGTGATCAACGCAGGCTTAAATATGGTATTAGTGATTGTATTTGGACTTGGAGTTGCGGGAGTTGGAATCGCCACCGTGTTTTCCCAGATGGTTTCCTGTGTGCTGGTTTTGACCTGTCTTTGCAGAACAGAGGGAAGTTATAAACTTTCTTTTTCAAAACTTTCTATGAAAGGCTATTACCTGAAACAGATTTTTCAGGTGGGAATTCCGGCAGGCATACAGAGTACCGTCATCAATTTTTCTAATGCATTACTACAATCGTCAGTTAATTCTTTCGGTTCAACCGCGATGGCAGGTTACACGGCAGCAAACAATATTCTGGGATTTTTGTATGTTTCCATCAATTCTGTGACACAGGCATGTATGAGTTTTACAAGTCAGAATTTTGGTGTTGGAAAGTATAAACGAATGGACCGCGTACTGATCGACTGTATGATTTTATCGGTGGGAGCAGCACTTGTTTTAGGATGCGGGGCGTATTTTTTCGGAGCGGAAATATTACAGATTTATACAGAGGAAGCAGACGTGATCCAATGTGGTGTTGAGATTTTATCCATCACGACAGTTCCATATTTTCTGTGCGGTATTATGGATCTTTTTCCGGGTGCACTGCGTGGAATGGGATATTCCGCAGTGCCAATGGTATTGTCTATTATCGGAACTGTCGGAATGCGTGTTCTGTGGATTTTTGCATTTTTTCCACAGCACAGATCACTGTATTTTCTGTTTATTTCCTATCCGGCATCGTGGATTGCAACAATCGTAATGCAGGTGGTATGTTACTATTTTGTAAGAAAGCATTGTTATAAATAGGGGGAAAACGAACCAATGATAATCTGTAAAAACTGTGGGGCGGAATATGATGATGAGCAGGACCGCTGCCCTTATTGTGGTGGGGATAACTTTGGCAGATCTGTCCAGCTACATGAGGACATGATGAATGAGCTGAAACGTGAAAAAAGGCAGTGGGAGAAAATGCCGGAAAAAGTGGCTGGCAAAGGAATGTCGTGGACGGCAAAGATTGGGATAGCAGCAGTGGCAACGGTTGCAGTGATCTGTATCATTGTATTTATTGTTTCCAGTATTTCCCATAAAGTATCTTATCAGATAGAACAGAAGAATCTGGAAAAATTAGAAAGTCTGTACCAGAGCGGAGATTATGAGGGAATCTGTGAATATCTGAAAACAGTGGAATATACCTATCAGTCTTATTTTGATAAATATACAGAGATTGCGGGAATGCAGCGTTATTTGAATTATCTGAATGACGAGGATGATTCTTATCTGCAATGGATCGTAGAGAATGATAAGGCAGATGCATTGAGCAACATCAGTTACATCGTTAGTATATTAAATGAATGTCAGGAGGCATCGGACGCATATTACAAATATGAGGAAGAGGATGCTGTGACATATTACACAGAATATTGTTATGATTATATGAAGGAACACTATGAGATATCCGAGGATGAGATAAAGTCCTGCATAGATGAAGCTGGTGGGTTGACTTACGATGATAAAGATCAGATTACAGAAGCGTTACAGAAACTTGCAATCAGCCGATTAAAAGACAAAATGGAGTAAAGTATATGAAATGTTCAAAGTGTGGATATGATTATCCAGCCAAAGAGACAAAATGTCCTTATTGTGGAGAGCCGAATAAACTTGGTATGGAATGGGAAAAGGAAGAAGATGAAACAAGAAAAGAAACACTTCTTACCAAAGCAAAAGTGTTACATTCCATGCCACTTTATGTTGCCAATAAAATTATGAATATCATTCTTTTGCTGGCAGTTGTACTTCTTGTTGTTTTATTTCTTGTCTTTTTCATTTTAGGCTATGTGGATGAAAAGCATACAGAACATCAGAAAAGATCAGCATCGGTAGAAGCAGCAGAAGAAATTTTCAAGACGGGAGATAATGCAGCGTTGGATGCGTATCTGCATGAGTATGAAGTTTATGCAGAGGACGGGTATGAAAAGTATACAGAACGTGTAGATATCTATGATAGATACAGCCATTTTATAGAAGATGTGATGGATTTAAGGGAGAAGTCTGACTGGGAAAGTGACAAAACGCCAAGGGCATATGAAGTGGAAGATATCCTTTACTATGCGCATGAAATTTTGCTTCAGGATGATTATCGTATCAGTGAAATTGAATTTCAGGAAAACCAGAAATATTTCAGTGAAATCCAGCAGAATACGATTGCAACATTAATGGGGACTTTGGAAATGACAGAGGAAGAAGTGAATGAATTTGTAAAGTGCGATCGATATTATGATGAGGAGGAAACTTTTGTAAAAATGATTTTTGAGAGAAAGGGGTGGGAATATGAAGAAAATTAATATCACCTTTTCTTTTCGGGATGAAACTGGAGATTACAGCGTAAAAGTGTTCCCTTTTGTTATAAAATGCATAGTGTCAGTGATCGTGGTATTTAATTTTATAGTAATTGCAATGGCATTACCAGGAGAAATCAGTGATCATGTGAAATATTCAGGAAAGGAATATTATAAATCAAGGTGTGGGGAAAAGTATATTGACAGGGAGTTTGACAGCCTGCATGACTATTTAAATCTGTATCATCTGCAGGGAGAAGATTACGGGATTTATTGGGAGATGGTAAACGGTTATGAGGATTATACCATATATATGAATTATAAATCCATGGAAGAGCAGGAAAATATATCTTTTTCTTATATGGGAAAATATGATCAGCCGCAGGAGATTTCCTTTATGACATCGCAAAAAATAGAAGAGTATCGCAATAAAGTGTTAGAAAATGCAGAAAATGTGAAATATGAGAGAAATAAAAGATATCTCACAGAGTTTGCACAGAAGGTACAGTGAAAATTTTTAAAGAAAAATCATTTTATATCAGGCAGAAAAGAGGAAAAAGGAATGGGAAAAAGATATATTGACTGTTCAGCCAGAGAACTGGCTGTCTATCAAAAAAAAGAATTATTACAGTCCATCGCTGACAGTGAGGGAAGGGTGTTGGCAACAGAGACAATTGGTACAGTGACACCAATGTTAGTGAATATTACAAATGCAGAATTTGTAACTTCTCTTGGTGCAGATATTATCATGCTGAATATTTTTGACGTGGATCATCCTGTGATCAATGGATTACCGGAAGTTGCCCCGGAAGATACCATACATGAGATCAAACGTTTGACAGGAAGGATGGTTGCAATTAATTTAGAGCCGGCAGCAGTCCGCAATGATGGAGAAAAATCGGTGTGGAGTCTTACAGAAGGACGGCGCGCAACCGTGGAAAATGCAAAAAAAGCAGCAGACATGGGCGTTGACATGATCGTTCTTACCGGAAATCCGGGTGTTGGCGTTGATAACAAGGCAATTACAAAGGCATTAGCTGATTTAAACGAGGCAGTCGGCGACAGAGTGATCCTGACAGCAGGAAAAATGCATGCATCCGGCATTCTCTCAGAATCGGGAGAAAAAATACTGACAAAAGAAGATGCTGAGACATTTATTGAAGCAGGGGCAGATGTCCTTTTACTTCCGGCACCTGGTACTGTTCCGGGATTTACCATGGAGCATGCAGCTGAATTGATCAAAACCGCACATGAAAAAGGTGTACTTGCGATGACTACAATTGGAACTTCCCAGGAAGGAGCGGACGAAGAAACAATCCGACAGATCGCATTGATGTGTAAAATGGCAGGTGCAGACATCCATCATATAGGAGATAGTGGGTACATGGGAATGGCACTGCCGGAAAATATTACGGCATACAGCGTTGCAATCCGTGGAAAAAGGCATACTTACCGCAGAATGGCGATGTCACTTGTAAGATAAAAATAGAATGGTGATTTTCGACAAAAAGAAATGTAATTTTTTGTCAAAAAAGATGTTGACAAATGAATTGTGGTTTGTTATTATTAACAAGCTGTCGCAAGTAAGTGATAACAAACCACTTCAAAACGAAGCAAAACAAAATAAAAAAGTTGTTGACAAGTGCAGATGATTATGATAATATATCAGAGTTGCTGAAAACAACAGAGAACATTGATAACTGAACAGTGAATAACCTTGAAAGATTCATAAGAGAATAATT
>OHTG01001336.1_pt1 | contig 9984 bp, 7 predicted proteins | sample 1578761 | NCBI WGS metagenome assembly OHTG01 (sample SAMEA3879536, study PRJEB24766) | human gut metagenome | biome: human-associated habitat; feature: feces | place: USA | collected 1985/1987
AGTTGTGGTTTGAAAATTCGGCATACAATACTTATCTCGGTGGCTTCAGAGGTACTATTACAATAACTGCTCTTGACTGAGCCGACATACACGAAAACGGAGGTAATAGAATATGAAAAAACGAATACTCAGTATCCTGCTCGCCCTATGTATGCTGTTCTGCCTTGTGCCGACTACGGCGTTTGCCGCGGGTGAGACAAACAGGAAAGTCGAAACGGAACAAGAGCTGGTCGCCGCTTTGGCGGACGGTACGGCGGATGTCATCCGGCTGACGAAGGATATCGACATCAGCAACTCCCTGACCATCCTCCGCAAGGTCACCCTCGATCTCAACGGCTATGTTCTGAAAATGACCGGCAGCGGCAGCGTTATTATCCTCGATAATAAGAGCGGCATCACCGGCGACCTGACCCTTATCGACAGCAATCCCACGGCGGAGCACAAATTCAAGGTTAACGGCGCAGAACCTTGGGTGCTGGACGACAGCGGTACAGAGACCGTCTATGGTGGCATCATCACAGGCGGCACGGGCAGCCGGATCTTCTTCTCCAACGGGGTGGAAGGCGGCGGCGTGATCATCGGCAGCGGCGCACTCACCATGAACGGCGGCAATATCGTCGGCTGCATAGCCAATAGAGGCGGTGGCCTGTTCCTCTCAGACGGTTCGTTCACCATGAACGCCGGCAGCATTGTCGGCTGCTCAACACCAAACAGATTAACGACCGGAGAGGCCTTTCACGGCGGCATATACGCTTTTGGTCCGATGGCGAACGGAGACACAACCGGCGTGATCACGTTGACCGGCGGCCTGATCAAAAACAACGGCAGATACGCTATCAATGCTGCGTATATGACCACAATTTACGCCAACGGCGGCGAGGTATACGGTGAGGTTCACCTAAATCAGGCATGTAAGATCACCTGTCTTGCAGAAGATAACGGTATTACCGCCTTCAAAGGCAAGACGGTGATCGGCGGAACTTCCAGTGTAAATCCAAGCCATGTTGACTGGGGCCTCTTCTACGGCGGTCTGTATATTTACGGCAATATGACCGGCGTCATCGTGACCTACAAGGACGGCGACAGTGAATACGCAAAGCAGGTTCTGCCCTCCGGCACTCTCGCGACGCGTCCTGATGCTCCCGCCGCCACACCGGGCTATACCTTCGGTGGCTGGAACAAGGCCGACGGCACGGCGTGGGATTATGCAAGCGATAAAGTCACCGATAACATAACATTGTATGCAAAACGGACAGCGAATACCTACACAATAACCTTTGATACTGCAGGCGGCAGCGAAATTGCTCCGATTACGCAGGACTATGGCACGCAGATTGCCGCTCCCGCCAACCCGACAAGAAAAGGTTATACCTTTAAGGGATGGGATAAGGAAATCCCCGAAACCATGCCGGCGGAGAATATAACGGTTAAAGCACAATGGGAAATCAATCAGTACACAATAACCTTTGATACCAACGGCGGAAGTGAGATTGCACCCATTACACAGGATTACGGTACGGAAATTACCGCCCCTGACAATCCTACAAGAAAAGGTTATACCTTTAAGGGGTGGGATAAGGAAATCCCCGAAACCATGCCTGCCGAAAACATTACAATCACGGCACGGTGGAAAGATACCGAAAAGCCGACGGGCGAAATTATCATAGGCACAAATAAATGGAATAAATTCTTAAACGAGCTTACCTTTGGCATATTCTTTAAGGATACACAGGAGGTAACTATAAATGCCGTAGATAACAGCGGAGTTGTGTTTGTATCCTATTTGGTAACTGATAAGGAGCTTTCCGAGGCTGAACTGAACTCTCTTGTATTCCGTGCATATGAAGAACCGTTTTGCATAGACCCCAACGGAGAATATATTATTTATGTAATGCTTGTTGATGAAAATATTAACATAACATACCTTCGCTCCGACCGTATAACGCTTGATAATATTCAGCCTGTAATCAGCGGTATTGAGAACGGCAAGACCTATTGTGAGGCACAAACCGTTACTGTTGATGAGAAGTATGTTGATACCGTTACCGTAAACGGTACGGTGGTTACGCTTGATGCAGACGGAGGTTTTGTTCTCCCACCGACAAACGGTGAGCAGAAGATAGTTGTCACCGACAAATCGGGCAATAATGCAGAGATGACCGTAACAGTCAACAACGGTCATACCTTTGGCGAATGGGTATCTGACAATGACGGTAAGCATACCCGAAAATGTATCGTGGACGGATGCGATGCTTTTGAAACCGAAAATTGCTCAGGCGGCAATGCCACCTGTACCGAAAAGGCGGTATGTGATGTCTGCGGTAAAGCTTACGGAGAAGTTGACGGAACAAACCACGAGGGCGGTGTACAGGAGTGGACGACAAGAACCGCTTTTAATCACGAACAAAAATGGAACTGCTGTGGTGCTGTGATTGTGGCAAGTGAAGCACATGAGTGGAAAGACGGAGTGTGCCGAGAATGCGGATATGTATGTCTGCATAATGACGCAGATAAAGACCATATCTGCGATTATTGCAAAAAGACAATCTCTGAGCATGTAGATAAGGATAAAAACCATATCTGCGACTACTGCGAAAAGACAATCTCTGCTCATAAAGATGCGCCAACCAAAGAAATCAAAAAGGCTGACACCGTAACGGCTAAATTGCCCGATGATTCAAAGTCCCCTCAGACAGGCGACAACAGCAACCTTATTTTGTGGATTGCATTGCTGATTATCAGCGGCGGCGTTATGAAAGGAGTAACGGCATTCGGTAAGAGTAAAAAACATTCTGCCAAAATTAAAGATAAGTAATATTTTCCGCTCTGTCATGGAAATATAGTGAATACGGCACAGTAGGTATAGAAACCGCTGTGCCGTATTTCTTTCAGAATGACTGCTTTTGAAAAACAGGCACTTTCTCGGTCATCATACGATAAGCAAAGACAAAGAATAAATGCAAAATCCGGAATTTAATGCCAATACTTCCAAAAATCGGCAGACAAGTTTGTCAATAAGTTCGTATAGTTGCATTTGTTTTTATTTATGATACAATTAAAAGCAACAAACTTAACAGATTCTTATGCAGGTAAAATTCGGAAAATATGCCGATAGCCTTGTACGGAAAAGTAAAATTGTTTCAAATTGCTATTGCACTTTTGTGATTTTTTCTTATATCTCTTTTATAATAAATCAAAATGTGATACAATATGACTGATAATCTGAAAACGGAGTTGATTAAATGAATTTCATCAACAGAAATGAAATTGCAAACGGTGTTTACTTTACAAACATTAAGGACAGCCGTTTTAAAACTATGAAAATCAGCGTGAATATTGTTGTTCCGCTTTCTGTCGAAACAGCGTCGGAGAATGCGCTTGTGGGCGGATTGCTTGTTCGTTCATGCAAAAAATATCCCGATTTTACTGTTCTCAGCAAAAAACTCAGTTCACTTTACGGTGCAGACCTCACTTCATCGCTTTTAAAACACGGTGAAAGCCAGGTAATTAAAATTTCCGTATCAGGTCTTGATGACAGATATTCTCTTGATGATGTCAGCATTGCCAAAGAACTTTCGGAGCTTTTGTGCAGCGTAATTTTTGAGCCGAATGTCAAGAACAACGCTTTTATTGAAAGTGAACTTGAACAGGAACGCAGACAGTTGCTTGATGTGATTGATTCGGAATTCAACGAAAAGCGAATCTATGCAATGGGACAGCTTATAAAGCATATGTGCAAGGATGAGGTTTTCGGAATCAAGCGTTACGGTACAGCCGAAAAAATCAAGGCAGCAACTGCCGAATCACTCTGCAAGGCATGGCAGAATCTTCTCAAAACCGCAAAATTTGAGATTCTCTATATAGGCGACAGCCCTGCCGATAAGGCGAAGGAGGTTTTTGCGAAAGCCTTTGCAAATATCGAAAGAAATGTTGTGACTCCATCTACTGATGTTGTTAAGAATGTTTCAAAAGAAAAACATATTACAGAGGAAATGGAGCTTTCACAGTCAAAGCTTGTTATGGGATTCAGAACACAGATTTCCGCAGGTGATGAAGAGGCGGTTGCCGAAAGACTTATGTGTGCTGTTCTCGGCGGTACTGCAAGCTCAAAACTCTTTAACAATGTTCGTGAAAAGCAGAGCCTTTGCTATTACTGCTCGTCCTCCTATGATTCAATCAAGGGCATAATGTACATCAACAGCGGTGTTGAGGGCGAAAATCTTGAAAAAGCCGAAAAAGCTATTCTCAAAGAAATTGAGGACATGAAGAACGGCAAAATTACAGATTTTGAAATTGAGGCAACAAAGCTTGCTGTTGTTAATTCATTCAAGTCAAGCAGCGACAGCGTAAGCGGTATTGAAAACTGGTACACAGGAAGAATCTTTAACGGCGACCTTGAAACTGTTGAAGAAGTTTCCGCTGAGGTTAATGCCGTTACAAAAGAGCAGATTGTAAATGCCGCAAACAAGCTCTTGCTCGATACGGTTTATGTTCTCAAAAATAAGTAAGGGAGGCGGACAGAATGAATATTACAGAAATTAAATCGGAAATTGCAGGCGACAGCTATTATAAAGTTGAACATCCATCGGGACTTACAATTTTTGTTTATCCAAAAGAGGGTTACACTTCTTCATATGCAATTTTCGGAACACGCTACGGCAGTATCAACACAAAGTTTTCCGTTAACGGCGGCGATATAATTACAGTTCCCGACGGTATCGCCCATTACCTTGAACACAAGCTTTTTGAAAGTGAAGAAGGCGATGCGTTTGTAAGATACGCAAAAACAGGTGCAAATGCAAACGCATATACAAGCTTTGAAAAAACCTGCTATCTTTTCTCATGTACGGACAAGTTTGATGAAAGTCTTGAAATTCTTCTCGATTTTGTTCAGGATCCCTACTTTACGGCTCAGACAGTTGCAAAGGAACAGGGCATTATCGGTCAGGAAATCAAAATGTACGACGACTCTCCCGATTGGCGAGTAATGTTCAATATGCTTGAGGGTATGTACCACAATCACCCTGTAAAAATTGATATTGCAGGTACGGTTGAAACAATTGCAGAAATTACAGCCGAAAAGCTTTATGAAGTTTACAATGTGTTCTACAACCTCAATAATATGATTCTCTGCGTTGCGGGTAATGTAACGGTTGACGGTGTGCTTAAAGTTGCCGACAAAATGCTCAAGCCTTGTGAGAAAAAGGAAATCAAAAACTATTTTGAAACAGAGCCTTATGAAATCAAAGAACCTTATGTTGAGCAGACTTTCCCTGTTTCAATGCCTTTGTTCAATCTCGGCTTCAAAGAGAAAGCAGACAAGCCTCTTAACGAAAAGCAGCTTGCATGCACAGATATTCTTCTTTCGGCACTTGCATCAAACACGAGCATGCTCTACAGAAATCTTATGGATTCAAACCTTATCAATTCAAGCTTTTCTTATGAACTCTTTGAAGGTCCGGGTTATTGTTCGGTAATCTTCGGCGGTGAATCAAGAGCGCCGAAACAGGCTGCTGAGATGATTAAGCAGTATATCTCGGATATTAAGAAAAACGGTATTGACAAAGAGGACTTTGAAATTGCAAGAAAGTCTGTTTACGGTGATTCGGTTTCATCGCTCAACTCAGTAAGTGCAATTTCAAATTCAATCATCGACTACGCAATGCAGGGCAACGAAATTTTTGCCTACATTGATGCGGTTGCAAATGCAAAGCTTGAGGATATCAACGCAAGGCTTGCCGAGATGCTCGATGTTTACAACTGTACTTTGTCTGTTGTAAAACAGCCTGATGAGGTGTAATTATGCCGTATCATGTGCAGTTTCCCGGATTTGGCTGGGAATTTGATATTAACCCGATTGCATTTTCAATCGGTGATTACAAGGTCTATTGGTACGGAATAATCATCGCCTGCGGACTTTTGCTTGCCGTACTTTATGCGTGGAAAAGCGCTCCCCGTTACAAGGTTGACGGTTCAAAGCTTATCAACTGTGTTTTTGCAGGAATGATAACGGGAATTATCGGTGCAAGACTGTACTTCTGTTTCTTCAAATGGGATTATTACGGACAGAACCCGATTGAAATTCTCTATATCAACAACGGCGGACTTGCTATTTACGGCGGAATAATCGGTGCGTTGCTCGGCGGTCTGACTGTTGCCAAAATACAGAAAATGGAAATTATGCCTGTTCTTGACATTGCAATGGTCGGTTTCCTTATCGGACAGGGAATAGGCAGATGGGGCAATTTTATGAATCAGGAGGCATACGGCTCTCCTACGGATTTGCCCTGGAGAATGATGAGCGAGGGAACAGACAACATAGGAGTTCACCCGTGTTTCTTCTATGAATCAATGTGGTGTTTGCTCGGATTTGTACTTCTCCATTTCTACGGAAAATATAAGCAGAAATATTCGGGACAGATTTTCTTTATGTACCTTGTGTGGTACGGATTTGAAAGAACAGTTGTTGAAGGACTGAGAACAGACAGCCTTTATCTTCCGTTCCAAGTTTTCGGAGCAGACATAAGGGTGTCACAGGTTCTTTCGGCAGTAATTTTTATAACAGGTATTGTATTCTTAATTATAAACAGAAAAAAGGAGGATTCTTTCTATGCAGATTATCGACGGAAAAAAGGTATCGGCACAGGTAAAGGAAGAGGTAAAGAGGCAGACGCTTGAGTTAAAGGAAACTCACAAAATAACCCCCGGTCTTGCGGTAGTAATCGTAGGTGACGATCCGGCGTCAAGAGTATATGTAAACAACAAGAAAAAGGCTTGTGAATTTGTAGACTTTAAGTCTGAGGAGTATGCACTCCCGGCAGAAACAACACAGGAAGAACTTTTAAACCTTGTTGAAACTCTCAACAATAAGAAGGATATCAACGGTATTCTTGTTCAGCTTCCGTTGCCGAAACACCTTGATGACAAGGCTGTTATTGAGGCAATCAGCCCGCTTAAAGATGTTGACGCATTCCATGCCGTAAATGTCGGCAAAATTATGCTCGGCGAGTATGATTTTCTTCCATGCACGCCTGCAGGCGTAATGGAGATGCTCCATTCCTACAACATTGAAGTAAGCGGTAAAAACTGCGTTGTAATCGGCAGAAGTAATATCGTAGGCAAGCCTATGGCAATGCTTTTGCTCCACGAAAACGGCACGGTAACAATCTGTCACAGCAGAACAAAGAATCTTGCTGAAATCTGTTCACAGGCAGATATACTCGTAGCCGCAGTCGGCAGACCGAAGTTTGTTACTGCCGATATGGTAAAAGAGGGTGCGGTTGTGATTGATGTCGGTATGGACAGGGATGAAAACGGCAAACTCTGCGGTGATGTTGATTTTGAAAATGTCAAGGATAAATGCTCGTTTATCACACCTGTACCGGGCGGTGTAGGTCCTATGACAATTTCAACTCTTATGAAAAATACTCTCAAGGCTTGCAGAATACAGAATAACATTTGATATACTCAAAAAATATCGGGAAAATTGTTGACAGAAAGTTTTCTTTGTGATATAGTATATAAGCCGCATATTGTGGGTTTTAAGTGATTCGTTCCACCTGCACATAGCGAGCCCAATGTAAAGGATGGTACTAAAATGTACGCAGTTATTCAGACAGGCGGCAAGCAGTACAAGGTAACTAACGATGAGGTTATCTTCATCGAGAAGCTTGACGCAGAAGCAAACGACACAGTAACATTTGATGTTGTGGCAGTCGGCACAGACGACGGCATCAAGGTTGGCACACCGCTCGTTGAGGGTGCTAAGGTTACAGGTGAAGTTGTAAAGAACGGTAAAGGCAAAAAAATCAGAGTTTGCACTTACAAGCCTAAGAAGGGCGAAAAGAGAGCAAAAGGTCACAGACAGCCTTACACACAGGTTAAGATTACTTCAATCGAAGCCTAAAAATGACTACGGTAACATTTTTTAAATCAGATGATATAATTTGCGGTTTTGAAATATCGGGGCACTCCGACTTTGCCGAAGAGGGCAGCGATATTGTATGTGCGGCAATCAGTTCTGCCGCATATATGACTGCAAACACTGTCACCGAGATTTTGCATATTAATGCACAGGTTACCGAGGATGACGGTCTTATGAAAGTAAGAATGTCACCGAATGACGCTTTAAAGGCTTGTGATATACTCTCAGGCTTAAAGCTTCACTTAACTGCTCTTTCGGAGCAATACAAAAATTTTATTAAAGTTAAATTTTCGGAGGTGTAAGGTAATGCTTAAAATAAACATTCAGTTATTCGCTCATAAAAAAGGTATGGGTTCTACAAAGAACGGCCGTGACAGTGAATCAAAGCGTCTTGGCGTTAAGCGTGCAGACGGTCAGAAGGTTCTCGCAGGCAACATCCTTGTAAAGCAGAGAGGCACACATATTCACCCTGGTGAAAATGTAGGCAAAGGCTCTGACGATACACTGTTCGCAAAGATTGACGGTGTTGTAAGATTTGAGCGTGTCGGCAAAGACAGAAAGCGTGCAAGCGTTTATCCTGTTGAGCAGTAATCTCAAAATTTATGAGGGTGGATTTTATATCCACCCTTATTTTTTACATTTCTGTTTATACTAATAACAAACAGGTCTGAGATTCTTTACATTTGTACTGATAATTAAACAGCAAAACTGTTACGGAGAAAAATATGTTTGTAGATACAGCGAAAATTAAAATAAAAGCAGGAGACGGCGGTGACGGTGCCGTTTCGTTTCACCGTGAAAAATATGTAGCGGCAGGCGGTCCCGACGGCGGTGACGGCGGCAGAGGCGGCAACATTGTTTTTGTTGCCGATTCCAACCTTTCAACACTTGCCGATTTCCGTTATAAAAGAAAATATGCCGCAAAAAAAGGCGAAAACGGCAGAGGCGGCAGATGCCGTGGTAAAAATGCCGAAGACCTTGTTATCCGTGTTCCTGTCGGAACTGTTGTAAAAGAGGAGAACAGCGGAAGAATCCTTGCCGATGTTTCGGGTGATGAACCTTATATCGTTGCAAAAGGCGGTAAAGGCGGTTGGGGCAATCCACATTTTGCAACTCCTGTCCGTCAGGTTCCCCGTTTTGCAAAACCGGGACTTCCGGGTGAAGAGTTTGATGTTGTTCTTGAACTCAAGCTTCTTGCCGATGTAGGTCTTGTAGGTTTCCCGAATGTCGGAAAAAGTACCCTTGTTTCCGTAGTTTCACAGGCAAAGCCTGAGATTGCGAACTACCACTTCACAACAATCACTCCCGTTCTCGGAGTTGTGTCAATGGGTGAGGGCTCATCATTTGTTATGGCTGATATTCCCGGACTTATTGAGGGTGCATGGCAGGGTACAGGTCTTGGACATCAGTTTCTCCGCCATGTTGAGCGTTGCCGTATGCTCGTTCACATTGTCGATGTTTCGGGCAGTGAGGGCAGAGATCCGAAAGAGGATTTCATAACAATCAACAATGAGCTTGCAAAGTTCAATCCCGAGCTTGCAGAGCGTCCGATGGTTGTTGCAGGCAACAAGTGCGATATGGCAACCGATGAGCAAATTGCAGACTTCAAGAAGTTTGTCGAAGATCAAGGTTATGATTTCTTCCCGATTATGGCGGCAATTCGCTATGATGTTGATCCGCTCCTCAAAAAGATTCAGGAAATGCTTTCAAAACTTCCTCCAATCACTCACTACGAGGCAGAGCCTGCTCCGATTGTGACCGTTGATGATTTTGATGACCATTCTGTTATAATCAAGAATGTGAACGGAATCTATACAGTTGAGGCTGACTGGCTGTTGCAGGTCATGAAGGGTATCAATTTTGACGATTACGAAAGCCTTAACTATTTCCAAAAAGTTCTCATAAACGGCGGTGTAATTGACGCACTCCGAAAAAAAGGCTGTTCGGACGGCGACACGGTTTCAATTTATGATATAGAATTTGAATACACACCGTAATAAAACAACATAAAAGAGGATTTGCTTTAGCAAGCAAATCCTCTTTTTCATTATTATAATACC
>OHTG01001338.1_pt1 | contig 9969 bp, 3 predicted proteins | sample 1578761 | NCBI WGS metagenome assembly OHTG01 (sample SAMEA3879536, study PRJEB24766) | human gut metagenome | biome: human-associated habitat; feature: feces | place: USA | collected 1985/1987
TCTGGCGGCGGCATATTCCTCCGGGGTCAGCAGTTCTTTTAGCTGGGCATACTCTAAAGCCCATGCCGGTTTCTCCGGGTCAAACGCATCAGAGAGACCGCCCCAGCCCACATATCGAGAAAGAACCTCCTGCTGTTCGGGGCTTGCCTGCTGTCCGGCAGCTTCCAGCTCTTTCAGCAAACGAATCGCATTGACATTTGCCTGGAACTTGGCTTTCGGACCGCCTTCGCCCAAATGCTCATCGGTAATGCGGAAGTTTTTTGCATTGCGGCGCAGGTTAGCCTTGTATTCCTCATAAGATGCTTCCTCGGCAGCTTTGGCATTGGGGAAGGTCTGCCACTGGCCATTGACCTGAATGGAAACCGGGTGTTCATCCAACACTTCCTCAAAGGTTTTCTCCGGCTCAGTCACAGGGGCTGGTGGCTCCGGCTCCTCGATATGCAGTCGTTCCACCACCACATCATAAGGCAGATTGTTCTTATCGCCCGGATAGACGGCCATGGTCTCGGAATGGAAGGTCGGGGATTCGGTAGCCGGTTGGGGCTGTTCCTGTCCAAAACCGTCCTGCTGACGGGCATACATCCCGCGCAGCAAAGGCGCAACCTCATCCCAGCGGAAATACAGCATAGCCAGACGCTTTTCCTCTGCATCCATGACTTCCAGTTCTATGCCCTGTGCCGTGGTACGGTAATCGGCAATATCGCCGGTCTCCAGATTCAGTGTCTCGATCTCACCGGAATAGGCTCTGCTCAGCCAGTAGGCGATCTCGCTGTTGCTCCTGCCGGATTGCAGCAGCGTGGAAATCTGCTTTTTATCCGCTTCATCCATCAGTCCATGAGCCAATACATCCCGCAAGTCCTGATCTGCCTTGTCCGGGTCAATAGGAAGAAACTCGGTATAGTAAGCATTGCGGCGGTCTGCCCGAAGCAGCTGCTCGAACTGTTCTTTGCGCTCTGCCCGGTAGATGGGATATACCATCCCGGTGGGCAGAAGCTGTACGGTGTCCTCCCGCAGCTCGGTGATCTGATAGGCGTCATCCTCGATATACACGGTATCGCCCACGGCATAGACCGGGGCGGCTGGGTCATAGGAGGTTCTTTGCGGAATTGGGCGGCGAACTGCGTCATATTCCTCATCGGAAATGGAAACTTCGGAAGTCTGCTCTGTCTCGGCATCTGCGATCTGCTCTGCATCTGACATCACCTGTTGGATAAACGGGGCATTGTCCAGTTTTTCCGGGTCTGCCACCTGGCCGTTGACAATCCCTCTTTCCTCCAGAGCTTCCCGGATGGCGATTGGGTCGATGTCGTCAAAACGGTCCTGTTCTTCTTCGGTATAGAACCGGTCCTCCTGAATGAGCTGGGCAAGCCTGCGCTGTACCTTCGGCCAGGGCAGCTGCGTTTCCTCCGGGCTGCCGGCACGGACAACGAACAGGCTGTTGCTGTTACTGCCGCCGTATTCCTGAGCCAGCCATGCGGCGGTATCTTTTTCTCTTGCATGGTCTTTCATATAGCGGACAACAGCGTGTTTACTCTCGATATTGCCGTTCCATGCACAAAGGGCAGTATCAATATCTTCCTGAGAAAGAGGGCGCAGAAGCTCATGGAGCTTTGGATAGGTCTCGTCGATCACTTCCCGGTGCAGACGCTGACGGAACTCCGGCACATCCGAATAGAGTCGGATCAGCTCCATATCCTTAGAACCAAGAACCGCACGGCGCACAGCGGCATTGCCCTCGATGACAGCATTTTCACGGTCAGAATGCCCGCAGGCATTGCGGTATGCGGCATCCTCGGAAATAGCGGCAGTCACCACAGGCTTATACTGCTCAAACTGCTCCCGAAGGATAGGCTTTGGCGTTTCTTTCTCCACCTCCGGCTGCTGTGTTTGAATGGCATCTTCTTCGGCCAGTTCCTTTTCAGACTGGATTTTGTCATACTGCGCCTGTTCCTGTTCGGTAAGATAGCGGTCTTTCTGGACAAGTGAGGTAATGCGCTTGGCAACCTTTTCCCAGTTCAAGTGAACATCCGGGCAGTCCTGCTTTTTATAGTGCAGTCCTTTCCCATCGTGATCTTCGCCGCTGTGTGTTGCGCCGGACAGGGCATGAGAGCGTCCGCCAATGCCATACTCGTCTTTGAGGAATCTCACTTTCTCCTTATCCGTATGGTTTGCCATGAAGAACGCATAGATACGGCCTTTTCCTCCGGCGAAACTGCTTCCGCCGGTCATGGCGGCGTCGATCTCATCCTCGGTAATAAAGTGCTGGACGGTTGGCACTTGGGAAAGCTCTGAAGAAAAGGTCCTGCGGGGCAGGTCAAGGTCCTTCAGGTTCTCCCAGATCTCCCTCGGTCTATGATAGTGAAAACGCAACAGGTCACGGTCCTGCTGATAGGCAGTCCAGAAGGCAGCGTATTCTTCCTTGAGGGTCTGGCGGAAAGCCGGGTCACTCAGCTGCTCCGTCAGGCGGCGGGTCTCCTCCGGGAAACCATTGCCTTTGATCTCTGACAGGCAGGACAAATATCCGGCTTCTCTGGCATCCTCACTGAGATCGTGATACAGATACCAGAGCTTTTCTGCAAGGAGGGAGCGTTCATAGCCTGCCGCTTCTGCAAGCTCCACATTGGAGGCAAACTGACCACTTTCCAAAAGCTCCCCGATACGCTCTGCGGCGCTCTCCCAGGAAATGACCTGGGCAGACCTGTCATAACGGACAGACTTCCCGTGGGAAAGATGGATACCATCCTCGGCATACCATGCGCTCACACTGCCAAGGCCATTGCCGCCGTGGTACAGCGTTTTCAGTATCTCGGCAATCTCAGCGGTGGTTTTCTGCTTTTCAAAGGCTGCAACCACACGCTCCCTTTGACGGTCTGTATTGCCGCCCAAACGCAGCACATGGTCGATGTCATTTTGGGCAAAAGAAAAAGCAGAGGATGTATGCGCTACATTCTCTGCTTCATCTATGGATTGGATCTGTTCCGCTTCGGAGAGGAACAGGTTTAGAGTCAGCTGTTGATAAGCTCCGCCATCAGGATTTCCTCGGCCTGAGCTTTGCAGGTGTTCATCAGCCCCACCCACTTCATGGGATCGCTGGCTTTCAGTTCCTCGGTGGCTCCCGCTTCCTTCGCCAGCTGGGGCATCATCTGCTCCAGTCTGCTCTGGGCGGTCTCGTCGATCTCCAGAAGGTGCGGGTACAGCTTCTCGCTCAGCAACATCTGGTTGTAGAGGATGGGACGGTGTTCCTTCAGGTAGGTTTTCCTCATCCTGCCGTACTTGCCCAGGGGTTTCTCCGGCTGCTGGCTCAGCTTCAGGTCGGGAATCAGATAGTCTCCGTTCTGGATATAGGTCATGGGATTGTTCATCTTGTTTGCTCCTTTCTTGGTTGGCTTCGCGCTCTGCATTTCGGACGGTAACGCCGATCTGCCGCAGCACCTGCTGGTTGATCTGGCTGACCGCTGTTCCCAGCGCTCCGATGGTTGCCGGAGTATTGAAATCAAAGATCGCCATGAAATCTTCGTGGTCGAAGTAGCGTTCCGGCTCCAGTCCACAGCGGGACATCAAAGCGTAAGTGATACTGACGGTGGCTGCTGCCTTGAACTGTACTCCGATGTTAAACTCATCATATTCCTCCAAAAAGGAACCGTCAACGATATAGAAGAAGTCCTGCTGATGCTCCGTCCAGTATTCCTCAGCCAGTTTTCCGGCTACCTCGGTGAGCTGTCCGGCAAGGTCATCACCGGAAACATCATAGGTGCGCTCAAGCATGGCCTGCACCGAATCCAAATGGCGCTCCTCCAGCTGCCACAGCCAGGGAGTGCGGGAATGTTCACGGGTTCCGGTGTCGGAAATATCAAAAACATAGCGCAGGCGGGGTCTGTCCCCGGAATCGTCCACCAGAGCGATTCCCTTGGAGCCGCGCCTTACATACCGGCCCATCTTTTCATTCCACAAATCGTACTCTGCACAGGCGGTGGCGTCCGGACGCTGGGCGTAGATCATCAACTGCTCATGGAACGGGTACTTGTAAAGGCGGGAAGCAGTGGTGAGAAACCCTGCCCATTCCTGCCAGCTCCCCGTGAGCTGCGTTGTCACCTTCTCCGCCATCTGTGCATATAGTTCAGCTTTGGTTGGCATAGTGTTCTGTCCTCCTTTCAGTTTTGGGGTAAAAAGGTGGGGTGGCATATTGCCACCCCATCCCTGCGATTATGGTGTTTACTGGTCAAAATCCGGGTACAGCTCCAGCTGGGAAAAGTCCTCATCGGTCATCACGCAGAGCTTCATAAGGGCGCTGTCGGTCAGCTCACTCAGTTCCGTTTCCTCCGGTGATAGCTCGCCGCGCATCTCACGCAGGCTGTCGATCAGTCCGGTGCGGCTGCCGGTATTGTAAATGCACATCAGGTTCATTTCCTCAAAAGTAAAGTTTCCCATATCAAATCTCCCTTTCCGCACTCTTTTTGGGCGCTGTCTTTTTGTGTTCTGCCTTGGGCTGGCTTTTCAGCTGCTCCATGACGGACTTTTTCTTTTCCCGTTCCTCCCGATGGGCAGCGGCAGCCAAATCCATGAGGAAAATGGGCTGACCGTTGCGGGCCTGCTGTTCCAGCTCTGCCACCGTAGGCTCTTTTGCGCCATTGTTGATGATACCGTCGATCATGCCGTAATCGTCCTCCACGGCCATCTCCGCATTTTTCAGCGGATTTTCCGGCAGGAATCCGGGGATCTGGGTAAAACCAACACTGTCACAGTAATGACAGGATACCTTACCGTCCTGCTTGATCGCAACGATGTCACTGACACTCATAGAAGGACTGTGAAAATCCGCCGGCTTTTGCAGATTAAACTGCTCATATAGTTTTTCCAGCTGCTCCGGTACCGTGCCAGACTCCCTCAGCGGAGCTGTGTAAATGAGGTCATAATTGCTGCGGTCTATGGAAATGTCATGGGACTTTAACCAATCCAGATTCATAAAGCGCACATTCTGCGGATCGTCACGGCTCACCTGATAGATGGCAAAGCAATCTCTGTTCTGGGATAGAAATGCCTGTTCGCGTTCCTGCTGATGTTCCTGACGCTCCATGACCTTTTCGTGGAACTGAGGGCTTTTCTCCCATTCCTCACGGTCCACGCCAAAAAGACCGCCATGATCCATGATTTCCTGCGGGTCAAACACCATGCTCTCCGTATTGTCCTCATGCAGCACATAGACGGTCAAACCGGCGGCATCCAGTTCCAGCGCCCGTTCTCTGGTAACAGGGAGCATCCCATCATAGGAGTAGCCGTATTCCTGCATATCTGGTGTGGAGACCTGCTCATCCGGCATGGGGTATTCATCCAGTGCCTGCTCCTGTGCTTCCGGCAGCTGGGAAGAAGCAGCCATCTGACTGGCCTCTGCCTGCATCTGCTGGTAGGCAGCTTCCTGCAAGGTCTCAATCATGGACAACGGTGCGTATTTTACCGAGTCTCTGCCCAAATCGTTGTCATCACAAATCTGGAGAACTGCCTTCATGCGGGAAATCTCCGGCATATCCAGCTGACCACCATCCAGCTCTTTCATGGACGCGGCATCGTAAAGGGTATAGTCCCAGCCGCTGTCACAGGACTGGATATGAAGATAGGTGGCATCGTCGATCAGAAACAAAGCATCCTGCTGATTGGCGTCCGCCCCCAGCACTTCCATTTCCGGCATTGCCGCAGCCAGTTCCTTTACCGCTTTTTGCACCAGAGGATTATCACGGTAATAGTCGATTGCCTGGATGGTGTCCAGGTCAATGGTCTGGCCGGTCAAAATCGGAAAAGGTCCTTCATAGTCGCTTCCGTCTTTCAGCTCAAAACCAATGCCCTTGATCCCGTTCATTCGCTCTGCTGGAATCTCCTGATAAATGCGGACAGCTTCCTCCAAAGACAGGTTATCGTGGTATTCTCCGAGGTTTGGAAATTCCATGCACTCTGCTACATAGTAGGTCAGATCGCCGGTCGGCAGCCTATCAGATACCTTAATGGCATCTGCTGGCTGCTCTATCGGGGCGGTTTCCGGCTCTACCTTTGCATGAGGGTCGATTCCGCGCTCTTTGCAGATTTCCTTATAGTGGCGCTCAATGTCGGAGATCAAAGTGCCGGAGGTTTTGTTGATGGTCTCCAAACTGGCTCTCAGCTCTTTCAGCTCTTTGCCCTGGCTCCAGCTTGCAATATAGCCGAAGCTGTTTTCTCCGGTCTCGATGCCAAAATACTTGCAGACCGCATAGGAGATGCTTTCAGCCTCCACTTCCTCCGTGTGGCGGTTTTTGATTGCCCGTTTTTCTGCGGTTGGATCTTCCTCAACTGCAAGACGCCATTCAAACTGATTTTCGTCCACATAACGCCAATCCATATCAGAAGCAAACTGTTCGGCTTCTTTTTCTGTGGCAAAATCCAACTTGAAATCATGTTTGGTTCCACCTTCACTCTCCTGCACAACCTTCCATGACGGTAGCATTTCATATTTTTTAGGGTCATGGAGCTTGCTGTGGGCAATCTCATGAACCGTGGCCGAAACTGTCTGCACCTCACTCATGCCCTGACGAATGGCAATTTTCTGATGATCAGCAGAAAAATAGCCGTCCGTATCAGCGGCCATTGCTTCAAAAGTAATCGGCACCGGTGCGCTGCGGCGCAGGGCCTCCATGAATGCCTCATAATTTGGCACATTGCCGGAAAGGGAGGAAGCAAGCTCCGGCAAAGGTTTCCCGTCGGTCTGGCTCACATCAAAGACCTTGACCGGGCGAAACATGGGGATCTCGATTTCTTTTTCCTCTGTGACGATCTTTCCGTCTTTATCCAAAATCGGAGCCTTGGTATCCGGGTCCAGCTTCTGCTCCTCGATTTTCTTCTTATACGGTGTCGGGGCAATGATGGTAATGCCATGCTCGCCCTTTTTTACATGACGCTCAAACTGGTCTTTCCACTTATTGTATCCGGCTACCAAAGTGGCGTCCGGCTTCTGCATATAGATGAGCATGGTGTTGTTTACCGAATAGCGGTGGAAGCGGGACATGACGGACAGATAGCGCATATACTTTTCACTCTCAAACAGTTCTTTGATGCCCTGCTCGATGCCATCTGTGATTTCCCTTAGCCGTTCTCGGTTGGTGGGTTTGTTCTCAGCCATGATTTTCAATCTCCTTTCCAAGTGTGTGATTTCTGCTGTGTGTTCTGCAATCCATGCCTTTTGTTCTTCTTCACTTTCATAAAGAAAAAGGTCCAACAGGTACTCTACATAGGTTTTCTTCTGGATTGCTTCCACAAAACGGGGGTGCGGTTCTTCCTCCGGTGTCCTGGGAGAACGGTCGGCTTCCCATTTTTTCAACAGATAGTAGTAATCGGACAGTACACGGTAACAGCGCTGTCGATCCTCCCGAAACTTCTGTGCCTCGGTTTTTTGCCGGACATATCTCCTGCGGGGCGGGGCCTGACTGTCATAGATCAGGCCAAAGTCCTGTGCCAGTTTCTCCGCCGCTTCTTTTGGGGAGAGGTCAAAGAGCTTTGCGGTAAAGTCGATCACATCCCCATCTTCACCGCAGCCAAAGCAGTGGAACCGCTGGTCTACCTTCATGCTGGGGTTCTTATCATCGTGAAAAGGACAGCAGGCCATGCCATTTCGCCTGACTTTTATCCCATAAAACTCTGCCGCTTCTCTGGTGCTGACCGACTGCTTGACTGCTTCAAACACATTCTCTGCCATGTGCCTTTAACTGCCGGACTTTTTCACAGGGGGCTGGTATCCGGCGGCTTTCGCACGCTCACTGGCAGCTTTGCGGCGTTCTGCGCTGTATGGCTCCCTGACTGATACACACCGCTTGGGGACGGTAAAGTTATGGGCGTCCTTTCGGGTGATCTGGTCGGGGTGCTTTTTTGCCAGCAGTTCCAGCTTCTCCATCAGACGGGGATCGTGGGTGTAGACCTCAGCCATTGGTTCTGCCTGGTTATAGAGGAGAATGGTTTCCCGTTCCACTAAAGAGAGCTTCATCGGCTGCCTCCTTTCCGCTGGTCAAATTCCAGCTTGAAATTGGCATACTGTCCATCGTCCTCCAAAACCACAGTGGCATCGTAGGTCTTGCCGGTTTTCTCCGAATATAACCCCGTCACACGGACACGGCCATCGTTCAGCAGCGCAGACACCACAGCCTTGGTCGGCTGTTTTTTCTTGGCAGCCCACCATTTGTTGTTTTTCCAGATTGCAAATTTGCAAGAATCATTCTGACAGAAGAAGCCTTTTTGCAGTTCTGCAACTTCACCGCCGCAGCGAGGGCATTTGCCCACCACCTCACGGGGCGGAGTGAACAGGTACTCAGTTCCCTTGATGACCTGATAAGTCCCCACCAGATCTTTCAGCATGGTGCTGATCCCGTCCAGAAACTCCTCTGGGGCAAGCTGCCCGCGCTCGATCTCGCCCAGGCGATACTCCCACTCGGCAGTCAGAAGCGGCGATTGCAGTTGTTCCGGCAGCACCGTGATAAGGGATACTGCATCGTGGGAAGGAAGAAGCTGCACCGTTTTTCTGTTCTTTTTTCGCTCCAGAAAACCGGCAGATACCAGCTTTTCCAAAATACCGGCACGGGTGGCCGGTGTCCCCAGACCTTTTCGCTCGGCGTCCTCTGGCATATCATCTTTCCCGGCAGTCTCCATTGCGGACAATAGGGTGTCCTCCGTAAAGTGCTGAGGCGGACTGCTTTTGCCTTCTTTGACGATTGCCGCAGAAACCGAAAGTGTCTGTCCTTCGGTCAGCTCCGGCAGGGCTTTCTCTACGCCCTCTTTTTTCGGCTCTGTATCCTTCATTTTGGCACGATAAGCGTCCTCCAGTGCTTTCCATCCGGGGTGCTTCACCGTTTTTCCTTTTGTGGTAAACTCCCCACCGGCACACGCTGCAATCACAACGGTTTCCGAATAGATATGGGGCTGGGCTACGGCGCACATCAGACGCAGGGCCACCAGCTCCAGCACCGCTTTTTCTCCCGCAGGAAGGGCAGAAAGGTCTGCATCCTTGAGATTTCTGGTAGGGATTACTGCGTGGTGGTCGGTTACTTTCTTATCGTTGATGACCGTCTGCGGATCACAGGTAATGGCGATCCCTTTGCGAAACGGCATAGCATTGGCAACCAGATTCACCAGCACCGGCAGGCTGTCTGCCATATCACCAGTCAGATAGCGGCTGTCAGTACGGGGATAGGTGCAGAGCTTCTTTTCATACAGGCTTTGCAGATAGTCCAGGGTCTGCTGGGCTGTAAATCCAAGCAGGCGGTTGGCATCTCTTTGCAGAGTAGTCAGGTCATAGAGGGCAGGCGGCTTTTCGGACTTTTCCTTGCACTCCACCTTTTTGATTGTGACATTTGCACCCTGACAGGCTTCTTTCAGCTGCTCAGCAGCAGCCTTATCCGCCATGCGCTCCCCGGATACGGTAAGACCGGGCAGCTCCAGCGCCACGGTATAAAAGGGAATCGGCTGAAAGGTGTCGATCTCAGCTTCTCGCTGGACAATAAGCGCCAGCGTCGGGGACATCACGCGCCCGATGTTGAGGGTTCGGTGATACAGCACGGAAAAAAGCCTTGTCGCATTGATCCCCACCAGCCAGTCGGCCTTGGCACGGCAGAGGGCAGCATCCCGAAGTCCGTCATAGTCCGCACCGGGGCGCAGGTTTGCAAAGCCTTCCCTTATGGCGGAGTCCTCCATCGAAGAAATCCAGAGCCTTTTCATCGGCTTTTGGCAGCCTGCCAGCTCATAGACGCTGCGGAAGATCAGCTCGCCCTCGCGTCCGGCATCGCAGGCATTTACCACCTCCGTCACATCCGGGGCGTTCATCAGCTTTTTCAGAATATCAAACTGCTTTTTCTTATCCTTTCCCACTACCATCTGCCAATGTTCCGGCAGGATAGGCAGATCATCATATCGCCACTTGGCATACTTTGGGTCATAGCTGTCTGCATCCGCAAGACCGGCCAG
>OHTG01001341.1_pt1 | contig 9934 bp, 8 predicted proteins | sample 1578761 | NCBI WGS metagenome assembly OHTG01 (sample SAMEA3879536, study PRJEB24766) | human gut metagenome | biome: human-associated habitat; feature: feces | place: USA | collected 1985/1987
CACAGGCACTGGACGGCGTGGCCATCCGGGAGATCCCCACCCGGCTCAAGAGCGATATCCTGGTCTGCGCCGTGGAGCGCGACGGCGGGGTCATCATCCCCAACGGTAATTTTGTGCTCCGGACCGGCGATCAGGTCACCTTTCTTGCAACGCAGGAAAAGGCCCACGCGTTCTTCCAGCGCATCCATCTGGCCGTGCGCCCGGTGCGCAATGCCCTCATCGTGGGCGGCGGTGCCATTGCCTTCTATCTGAGCCAGGAGCTGCTGGAAAACCATGTCCGGGTGCGGATCGTGGAGCGGGACCCCGCCCGCTGCGATGTGCTGGCCCAGGCCCTGCCCGAAGCACAGATCCTGTGTGAGGACGGCTCCAACCGCGAGTTCCTGCTCTCCGAGGGCCTGACCTCCACCGAGGCCTTTGTGGCCCTGACCAACATCGACGAGGAAAATGTTCTGCTGACCCTGTTTGCCAAGAAGCATTCCAACGGCAAGCTGGTCACCAAGATCAACCGCCTGGAATTTGATGATATCCTGGCCGGGCTTGATCTGGGCAGCATCGTCTACCCCAAGTACATGACCTGCGATTACATCGTGCAGTATGTGCGTGCACTGCAGAACGAAGCGGGCAGCAACATCAAGACGCTGTACCGCATTCTGGACGACCGCGTGGAAGCGCTGGAATTCACTGTCCATGAGGAGAGCCGGGCCACCGGCGTGCCGCTGAGCCAGCTGCATCTGAAAAAGAATCTGCTGCTCTGCTGCATCACCCGCGGCGACAACATCCTCATCCCCCGCGGCGGCGACCAGATCCAGGTGGGCGACAACGTCATCGTGGTCACGCTGGAGCACGGTCTGCACGATCTGCGCGATATCGTGGAGCACTGACGGAGGCGGACTATGAATTATGCAATCGTTTTCCGTCTGCTGGGCTATGTGCTGATGATCGAGGGCGCATTGCTGCTGCTGCCCGCCGCCGCCAGCTTAGTGTATGGCGAGTGGATGGTGCTGGGCGTGTTTCTGCTCACAGCGGCCGTCAGCGCCGGCATCGGCTACGCCCTGCACACCATCAAGTCCCGCAGTAAGGTGTTCTATATGCGCGAAGGCTTTGCGGCTACCTCGCTGTGCTGGGTGTTCATCTCGGTGATGGGCGCGGTGCCCTTTGTGCTCACCGGCTGCATCCCGAACCCCGTGGATGCCCTGTTTGAGACGGTCTCCGGCTTTACCACCACCGGTGCCAGCATCCTGCCCGCCGTGGAGGGGCTGCCCAACGGCATTCTGTTCTGGCGCAGCTTCACCCACTGGATCGGCGGCATGGGTGTTCTGGTGTTTCTGCTCTCGCTGCTGCCGCTGACTGGCGGCTCTCACGTCAACCTGATGAAAGCCGAAAGCCCCGGCCCGCAGGTGGACAAGCTTGTGCCTAAGGTGCAGTCCACCGCTAAGATCCTGTACGGCATCTACTTTGCCCTTACCGTGCTGGAGCTGGTGTTCCTGCTGGCAGGTGGGATGCCCCTGTTCGAGGCCATGCTTACGTCCTTTGGCACCGCGGGCACCGGCGGCTTCGGCTTCCGCAACGACAGCTTTGCCAGCTTTTCGCCCTACATCCAGTGGGTCGTGACCATTTTCATGATCCTGTTCGGCGTCAACTTCAACGCCTACTTCCTGCTGCTCATGCGCAAGTTCCGCCGCGCTGCTGCCAGCGAGGAGGTGCGGGGCTACTTTGTGGTCATCGTAGTGGCAGTGGGCATCATCACTGCCAATATTTATAGTATGTACAACAGCTTTGGCGAGGCGTTGCGGCAGGCCGCTTTTCAGGTGGGCTCCATCATCACCACCACCGGCTTTTCCAGCTGCGATTTTGACCTGTGGCCGACCCTCTCGAAAGAGATTCTGGTCATGCTCATGTTCATTGGCGCCTGCGCCGGCAGTACCGGCGGCGGCATCAAGGTGAGCCGTTTCCTCATTCTGGGTAAGACCTTGGCTAAGGAACTCAAGACCGCCCTGCACCCGCAGGTGGTAGCGCCCGCCCGCATGGACGGCAAGCTGTTGAACCACGAGACCATCCGCACCACCAATGTGTTCATTGCGGCCTATATCTTTATCTTTGCGGCCTCCTTCTTCCTCATCAGCCTGAACGGCTTTGATATGGTGACAAACTTTACCGCCGTGGCTGCTACCCTGAACAACATCGGCCCGGGCTTGGAAATGGCAGGCCCAATGCAGAACTTCGGCTGCTTTGCAGACCCCGCAAAGCTGGTGCTTATCTTCGATATGCTGGCAGGCCGTTTGGAGATCTTCCCCATGCTGGTGCTGTTTATGCCGGATACATGGCGGCGATTCTAAGCCTTTTTGGGGTACGGGACAAGCATAAAAATATTATTTCGGAACACCGGAGTCTCTATGGACGCTCCGGTGTTCTTTTTTGTGAAAGAAGCTGCAAAGGCAGGTGGCAACGGTTAGAAGTGCCTTGCGTTCAGCGCCGCATTGCAGTATGATTATAATATCAATTATCTGACCCTTACCCCTGAGCAGGCAGAACCTTTTTTACAAACGAAATCGTTCTGCATGATAAAGAAGAGAGCAAAAACAATAAAACATACAGGAGGAAATTATTATGGGTTTGATCAAAGCAGGTATGGGCGCACTGGGCGGAACTCTTGCAGACCAGTGGAAGGAATTTTTCTACTGCGATTCTCTGGATAAGGATGTGCTGATGGTCAAGGGCCAGAAGCGCACCTCCCGCCGCAGCTCCAACAACGGCGAGGACAACATCATCACCAACGGCAGCGGCATCGCCGTGGCAGACGGACAGTGTATGCTCATCGTGGAGCAGGGCCGCGTGGTGGAGGTGTGCGCCGAGCCGGGCGAATTCACCTTTGACGCATCCACCGAGCCCAGCGTGTTCACCGGCAACTTCGGCGATAGTCTGGCGGCAACCTTCCAGACCGTAGCCAAGCGCTTTACCTACGGCGGCGACACCGGCAAGGATCAGCGCGTGTACTACATCAACACCAAGGAGCTGGGCGAGATCCTGTACGGCACCGCCACCCCCATCCCCTTCCGGGTGGTGGTCAGCGAGGAGCGGGGCTACAAGCTCTCGGTGAACCTGCGGTGCAACGGCAGCTTTACCTACCGCATCTGCGACCCGCTGCTGTTCTACACCAACGTGTGCAGCAACGTCTCCACCCAGTATGACGCATCCGAGATCGCACCCCGGCTGAAGAGCGAGCTGATGAACGCCCTGCAGCCTGCCCTTGCCACCCTTTCGGCCAACAAGGTGCAGTATTACGAGATCCCCGCCCACACGCTGGAGATCTCCGAGGCGCTCAACGAGCAGCTGTCCAATGTCTGGCGCAAAAAGCGCGGCATTGAGGTGTTCTCCTTCAACATCAACTCCCTGTCCATCCCGGAGGAGCAGCAGAAGAAGATCACCGAGTGGGAAGAGAACGCCATGACCACCGACCCCACCACCGCTGCCGCCCGTCTGGTGGGTGGTCAGATCGACGCCATGAAGACCGCCGCCGGCAACACCGCCGGTGCTATGACCGGCTTTATGGGCATGGGCATGGCAGCCGGTGCAGGCGGCATGGGCGGCATGAGCGCCCAGAACCTGTTCGCTATGGGCCAGCAGGCCCGTCCGGACAGCGTGGACGCGCCCCAGCAGGTCAGCCGCCCCGCACCCGCCCCGGCAGACAGCTGGAAGTGCAGCTGCGGCGCTACCGTTACCGGCAAATTCTGCCCGGAATGTGGCAGCAAAAAGCCGGAGCCGAAGCCCGCTGCGGACAGCTGGACCTGCAGCTGTGGTGCTACCGTTACGGGCAAGTTCTGCCCGGAGTGCGGCAAGCCTCGCCCGGCGGCAGCAGAAGGCTGGACTTGCAGCTGCGGCGCGGTGAACAAGGGCAAGTTCTGCTCCGAGTGCGGCAAACCCAAGCCTGCTGGTACCCCCAAGTATAAGTGCGACAAGTGCGGCTGGGAACCGGCAGACCCTGCACACCCGCCCAAGTTCTGCCCGGAGTGCGGCGACCCCTTTGATGACAGCGACCAGACCTGACAAATACAGAGCAATGAAAGGAGCATACCATGATGGGATTCTTTTCCAACCTGTTCGCAAAACAGAACTGTGCCGTCTGCGGTAAGGAGTGCGGCACCCTGCACCGCTCCAAGCTCCGGGATGGACAGTTCCTCTGCGATGACTGCGGCAACAAGTGCTCCAAATATATCCGGCTCAGCGAGCTGACGCTAGACGAGGTCAAGGAGCACATGGAGTATATGGCCCGGATGAAGCGGGTGTTCGACGAGGTGTTCGACAAGACCGAGTTCCGGGTCAACGCATACCCCTCCACCCCGACGCAAATGGGGCTGGTGTTCTGCGATGAGCTTGGAATGTTGTACATCGACGACCGCACCGGCGGCCGGGGCAAGATGCCGGAGCTGATCCGCTACGACCAGATCGCCAGCTATGAGGAGTATCTGGACGAGACCCCCGCCAAGGAGCCGGGCCAGGAACCCACCCTCAACGGCGGCGGCCTGAAGCTGAAGCTGGTGCAGCCCCGCAGCATCACCGAGGCCCAGACCCAGCGGGGTATGCGTCCCCACCCCTACATCAAGCAGGAGCTGGTCATCTGCTTCAGCAAGCGGGACCGGCGGGAGATCGGCTATGCCCACATCGCACGGCAGCATCTGGATCACATCTTCGGAGTCCACGACAACGAGACGAGCCTGTTCGGCCGCCGGATGTCCAAGGCCGAGGAACGGGAGCTGAAGGGCCAGATGGGCATGATCGGTGCCATGGGTGCCGTGGCATCTGCCGCCATGAAGGGCGGGCAGCTCTCTGAGCAGGAAAAGGCCCGCTTTGTGGAGAACATCAATCTGGCAAACGACGCCCAGACCGGCGGCATGGCATTGTACAGCCGCCGTGCTGACGAAGCCTTTGCAAAAGTGCAGTGACCCCAAAAGGAGGAACGGATATGAGAAAGATCCAGCGCAGAGATTTCCTCAAGGCCATGGGCCTTGCCACCGCCGCCCTCGGGCTGACCGCCTGCGGCGGCTCCGGTGCCGCCAGCGCATCCAGCGTTTCCAGTGCACCGGCTTCCAGCAGCAGTGCCCCGTCCGCTTCGGCACAGCCGGAATCAGCAGTGGACAAAGCCGCCCCTGCAGGGGCCCCTGTGACCCAGTTCCAGACCGGGGAACTGAAGATCGGCGACTATACCTTTAAGGCAGAATACATCCCCTTTGACGTCCGCCGGGAACTGGACGGAGCGCATCACTGCATCCATGCGGACAGCTACCGGGGCAATTACTTCTTCAGTTTCTATAACGAGGACGATGAAGAGCAGTCTGCCAAGATCTTCGAGTATGCCATCAAGGACGACCGGCTGACCCCGGTGGCAGAGTACAACATTGACGGCAGCAACGCCCTCAGCATCGACCGCAATGGCATCCTGTACGCCATGGATCCCTTTGATGTCTACTGCTACGATCTGAACAGCAGCGACCCGGAAGAGCTCGGCGACGCACTGGACTACATGGGCAGCTGCTATTCCTCCAAGGATCGGGATCTGACCGTAATCTACTGGACCGACTCCGCACCGGTGCTGGTGCAGGACGGCGAGTACACCGAGCTGACGCTAGAGGGCGACAACGAGATCGGCCCCTTCTGCAGCATGCCCTCCCTGAACCTCAGCGGAGACGAGCTGCTGACGGTGGGCGAGCCGGACTCCAGCGGAGACTACTACTTTGCCGCCTTTGATCTGGACGGCAATGAGCTGGCCCGCAGCTCGCAGCCGGTGGGCAGCTTTGACGCCGTGATGATGAAGCGCCCCAACGGCTATCTGCTGGACACGGGCTATATGTGGGAGCTGTACGCGCCGGACGGCACTTTTTTGGAAAAGTCCCTTCCCGTGGGTGAGCGCGAGACCCTGTGCCAGCTGTGCGGCGACTTCTGCACCTTTGATGTTTTCCTGCCGCTGGAAGAAAACGCTTTCTTGGCAGTGGGCCACCACGGCAAAGCCACCGAGCCGGACGAGCCGGTGGTGTTCCGCATCACTACGGATTTCTGAGCCGACCGCTTCGGCGGGAAGACCAACGCAAAAACAGCGGGGCCGGGGAAGAGCCCCCGGCCCCCTTTGGAACAACAGGAGGAAACGCTATGGCAGGAATGCTGGAATATAAGTGCCCCTGCTGCGATGGCGCCATCCAATTTGACAGCGCCACCCAGAAGATGAAATGCCCCTACTGCGACACCGAGTTCGACGTGGATACCCTCAAGGGCTATGACGAGGAGCTGAAGGACGAAAAGCCCAGCGAGATGGAGTGGACCACCCCCGGCGGCAGCTGGGCAGAAGGGGAGACCGCCGGTCTGCATACTTACAGCTGCAAGAGCTGCGGCGGCGAGATCGTGGGCGACGACACCATGGCCGCCTCGGCCTGCCCCTTCTGCGGCAATCCCATCGTCCTCACCGGACAGTTTGCCGGGGCCCTGCGGCCCGACCTCATCATTCCCTTCAAGCTGGATAAAAAAGCGGCGAAGGAAAAGCTGCAGGAGCACCTTAAGGGCAAGACCCTGCTGCCCAAGGTGTTCCGCAGCCAGAACCATATCGACGAGATCAAGGGCGTGTATGTGCCCTTCTGGCTGTACGACAGCGAAGCTGACGCCCAGCTGCGTTTTACCGCCACCCGCACCCGCTTTTGGTCGGATGACGACTACGATTATACCGAGACCAGCTACTATTCCGTGCGCCGGGACGGCGTGCTGGGCTTTGACGCGGTTCCGGTGGACGGCTCCTCCAAGATGGCAGACGACCTGATGGAATCCATCGAGCCCTTTGCCATGCAGGATGCCGTGCCCTTCAAGACAGCGTATCTGGCGGGCTATGTGGCCGATAAGTACGATGTGGACGCCCAAAAGAGCATCCAGCGCGCCAACGAGCGTATCCGTCAGTCCACCGAGGACGCCTTTACCCAGACCGTTACCGGCTACGACTCCGTGAAAATGGAAAACAGCAGCATCCAGCTGCACGGCGGCAAGGCAAAGTATGCCCTGTTCCCGGTGTGGGTGCTGAGCACCAGCTGGCAGGGCAACAACTACATTTTTGCCATGAACGGCCAGACCGGCAAGTTTGTGGGCAACCTGCCGGTGGATAAGGCCGCCGCCCGCAAGTGGACGCTGGGACTTACGGCAGCTGTTGGTGTTGCATCCTATGCGGTCATGTGGCTGCTGTGGCTGGCCGGGATTCTGTAAGGGAGGGACGGAAGATGAAAAAGACTGTTACCCCACTGCGCTCCCTCTGTGCTGCGCTGGCCGCACTGGTGATTTTGCTGGCGCTGGCTGTACCAGCCTTTGCCGCAGACGGCTTTGCCGACCTGTATTACCGCATGAACGACAGCGCAGAAGTTCTGACCGGGGATGAGGACAGCGAGCTGGAAACTTCGCTGGAGGAGTTGAGCGTCCGCCAGAGCTTTGATGTGGTCGTTGCCACCATCGACTCGCTGGAAGACGAGGGCTACACCAGCATGGAAGAATACGCCGATGACCTGTACGATTACTGCCAGTTCGGCTACGGCGAAAACCGGGACGGCGTGCTGCTGGTGGTGAGCATAGGCGACCGCAAATGGCATATCTCCACCTGCGGCTACGGCATCACCGCCTTTACGGATGCCGGCATCCAGTACCTTGGCGAGCAGATGACCCCCTTCATGGCCGATGGAGACTACGCCGGTGCCTTCCGCACCTTTGTCCAGTGGTCGGATACCTACATCGACGCTGCCCGGGCGGGCCACCCCTACGATGTGAATAACCTGCCCCGGGAGCCGCTGTCTCTCATGTACCTGTTCCTTGCGCTGGGCATCGGCCTTGTGCTGGCATGGGTCGTCGTCAGCGTAATGAAAAGCCAGCTGCGCAGCGTGGCGTTCCAGGAGAATGCCGCCAGCTATGTGCGGGAGGGCAGCATGAATCTGACCAACAGCCGGGAGCTGTTCCTGTACCGTGACGTGCACCGCACCGAGCGACCGAAGGAGTCCCGCTCCAGCGATTCCGGCGGCAGCTCCACCCACACCTCTTCCAGCGGCACCACCCACGGCGGTGGAGGCGGCTCGTTCTGAAAGGAGTATGTTTATGAACCCTTATCTTTCGGAAAAAGCCCGCGGTGAGATCCCTCGTTTCCTCAAATGGCTGCGGAACGCGGGGCTTGCCTTCTGCGTGTTCTGCTCTGTCGGCGGGCTGTATACCCTCTGCCTGGACCTGCAGGCCAAGGACACCTCCCACGTTGTCGGGTATGTGTTCTGGATCGTGGTGGGCGCAGTGCCCCTTGTTCTGTTCGCACGCAACGAAAAACGCCGCTACCATGCAAGAACCATCGCCCGCAGGGTGGAGAGCTACTCCGGGCCGGAGGTGCCCCTGAGGTGGCTGTGCAACGGCGTTGGCATGGACACAAAGGACCTTGCATGGTATTTTGAAAACGGCTATTTTGTAAACCTCAGTCTGGATCTGAACCAGAAGATCGTCCGCAGGCGGACTGTGCCCCGCCATGACCCGAACCGGAGCTGAACCCTTTACAGCTGAAACAGAAAGGAGTATTTTCATGGGACTTTTTGATAAGATGAAGCAGGCCGCCGCAAATGTTTCCGGCAACCAGACCGTCACCTTTACCTTTCAGGCTCTGCCGGAAAGCCTTGCCCAGATGCAGGCACTGCCGGAGGCCAGTCTGGACACCCCCTTTAAGACCGCAGCCCTCACCGTCTGCGCACTGTGCGCCTACGGTGCCGATAAAAACATCGGGCTGGAGATGCTCAACTGGCTGCGCGGCCCCCGCCCCATGAACGGGCAGGAGATCTCCTTCCTGAACGACCGCTTTCGGGACGGCAAGAGCTATATCCCGTTCTCCTACTTTGTGGGTGCGTCGCCGGAAAACGGCTATACCCCCCGCCAGCCCTTCACCCTGCTGGTGGGCAGCAATCATACCTCCAACGTGGAGGAAGGCTACTGCAAGCTGTTCATCCCCTGCGGCGGCGCCGACAGCCCCCGCCCCATCAAGCTGCGCCGCAAGGGCGACGGGCAGTGGTTTTTGTGGGAGCAGTACCTGATGACCGGCATCCGCATCCCGGCGTCTGCCGACCCGTGGGCATAAAACAAAGGGGCTGACATGAAAGCCATGAAAACTTTTGCAGCACTGCTTGCACTGGCTTTCAGTCTGGCAGGGTGCGGTGCGGTGGACGGCGACCCCGTCCGCCCCGCTCCCGGCAGCGCCGGGCAGGGCAGCAGCACAGCGGCTTCCGGTGCCAATTCCGCTGAGCCGGAACAGCTTGCCGCAATGCGGCAGCTGGCCGGGGAAAACGGAGAGCTTGCCGGGGTGCTCTATCTGGGCAGCGTCCCGGAGCGCACCACCGATGTGCACGCCGTGCTGGACAGCTTACCGGAACAGCCGTGGCAGTTTGTTGCGGACATCCCGGCAGACCGCTGGGTCGCAGCGCCGGGCGGCGGGCGCGAGCTGTACTGCATCTTTGCCGTGCGCAGGGAGGATACGCTTTTTGTCTATGAAAAGCAGGATCCTCAGTACCCGAACGAGACGGGCAAGGAACTTTACGGCAGGCAGGGCGGCCAGCCCATTCTGCTGCTGTGCAACGGCAGCAGGGAGGACACCGACACCATGGTAACGGTCTATTGCAGCACCGGACGCCCGCTGGACTGGAACCCGCAGCTTTCCGCCGAGACCAGCCGCCCTGTGCTGGTGGAGGGCGTAGACGATTTTTCCCAACACCCAACGCCCGGCGCTGCCCCCTGAGGTGCGCCCCGGCAGGGCATGAGAAAGGAGAACCTATGAAAAACCTGAAACTTTTGGCAGCCCTGCTGGCGCTGACCATCGGCCTTGCAGGCTGCGGCGGGTCGTCCAAGGGCGGCAGCAGACCCGCCAGCTCAGCGTCCAAAAATAAGCTGGACGGCGACA